>OCHE01000271.1_pt1 | contig 77620 bp, 68 predicted proteins | sample 1538681 | NCBI WGS metagenome assembly OCHE01 (sample SAMN04571717, study PRJEB22368) | human gut metagenome | biome: human gut; material: stool | host: Homo sapiens | place: Luxembourg | collected 2012-08-17
CCCACTTTAGAAGTCGGGGACTTCTTGCTGAGCATAGTTAAACAAAAGCAGGAAGAACTGAGTGCGTTGTATGATGGATATACAGCAAAATTCGGTATACTGAATTCGCGTGCAAACAGAATCGCATTTGATCAGGATTCCAGTTATTCTCTGATTTGCTCATTAGAAAACCTTGATGAAGAAGGAAATTTCAAGGAAAAGGCTGCTATATTCCAAAAGCGTACAATTAAGCAGGAGAAAGTTGTTACAAGCGTTGACACAGCCAGTGAAGCATTGACCGTATCTCTTTCAGAAAAGGCTGTTGTTGATCTTCCGTATATGAGTGAACTTTCCGGAAAAGATACCAAAGAAATTGTGGAAGAACTTCGCGGTGTCATATTTGAAGACCCAATCACCGGAAAATGGGAGACTGCAGATGAATATTTAAGCGGTAATGTCCGGGAAAAACTCAAAATTGCAATATCTTACGCAGAAACAAAACCTGAGTTTAGCATTAATGTGCAGGCACTTAAACAGATACAGCCCCAAAATCTCGATGCCTCAGAGATAGAGATCAGGATTGGTGCCACATGGATTGATCCGAAGTATATAGATGACTTCATGGGGGAAGTCTTTCAAACACCACATTATCTATTAGATCCTGGTGCTGTAAAAACAAGTTTTTCGAATATAACAAGTACATGGAACATTGCCGGAAAAAATGCTGAAACTTCCCGATCTTTTGCAAATACCACATTTGGAACCACAAGAGTAACTGCGTATAAGTTGCTGGAAGATACCTTAAATTTGAAAGACATAAAAATTTATGATACCTTTGATGAAAGGAGGGTACTGAATAAGGAAGAAACGACTATTGCAAGTCAAAAGCAGGAAAACATAAAAGAAGCGTTTAAAGACTGGATATTCCGTGATCTGGAACGAAGACATACGATTGTAGAAACGTATAACGAACTATTCAATTCTGTTCGTCCACGGGAATATGAAGGCTCTCATTTGACATTTCCTGGCATGACGCCAGATATTGAATTAAAGCCGCACCAGAAAAATGCAATAGCCCATATTTTATACGGCAACAATACATTACTTGAAAAGCAGTTGGAAGTATATCAAGCTAAAGAAAATGAAATTGCCCAGGAAGAAGAGAAGCAGCTTGAACAGATTCCCGTTAAACGTCGAATAAGCTGGTCATCTTTTTTTCATGACTCTAAAATAAAACGCAAAGAAGAACTAGATATTCAAGAACAGGCTGAACGTGAGAGACTTGCAAAGGAATACATTTATGATCCATCCCATTCTGAAGAACAGGCTGCGCTTTTTCTCGATGCAGCAGGAACAGAAGAGTGGACCTTAAAAGATCTTCGAACACTTGCTGCACAATCAGATATTGACAGCATGAAAATATTACAGCGTAAAATAGAACAGCTGCATAAAGCTTCACAGAAAAAAAAATAATAAATAGCTTTCTTCCACATTTACAGTTGTTGTTTTATTTTGAGGAAAATGATAAAATTAATATAGTTCCATTACTACGGAGGTGATTTAAAAATGTCAGTATCATATTTTAATACAAACGAATATGAATTAATGAATAAAGATAATATTGTTGCAACTGTAAGCTGTACAAGAGATGAATTTAATGACTTATATTTTGAAATTCATCATATATTTTCACAATTACCAATTGGTTTCAAAACATTTAAAGACTGGATCGAAAATCGTAGAGCACCTAGCAATCGCCAGCACATTGAAAAATTGCTTAAGCGTTGCAACTGTTATGATTTAGAAGGCTTCCTTCAAGTTACACATGCTGCAACTTTAAATGATACGTTTTGGGTTCGTCTAGCAAAGAGTCATCTTTCCTGGAATAATGTTTCGTTATTCCAAAATCCTTTCGATGACGTTGTTGCTCGGATAGCCTTTGAAGGTGGTTTATATGGTGAACATTTTTCAACAGCTTCCCCTGAATTTTCTACTGATGGAACTTTTGCAAAGTGTTGGACTCGTTTAGACAATCAAATTTTCCTCATGAAAAGAGGGTCTGAAGGTGGTGCGAATGCTGGGTTTGAGCCATACAGTGAGATGTATGCTTCACAACTAGCCGCTGTATTTTGTCCAGACTCCGTTCCATACGATGTTGTAAATTACCATGAAAAAAAAGCCTCTAAATGTCCGCTTTTTACAAATGAGCAATATGGTTTCGCTCCAACTTATAAATGCATCGGAGTAGAAGCCGGTATTGCCCAAACCCTGCAATACTTTTCTTCTATTGGTAGCGAAAACGCTTTTCGTAGAATGCTAGTTTTAGATGCCCTTATAGTCAACACTGACCGTCACAAAGGAAATTATGGAATATTATTTCAAACTGATACTCTTCAACCGATAAAAATGGCACCTGTATTCGATCACAATCAAAGTTTATTACCATACGCAATGGAAGATGATTTTCGTGATCTCGATTCCTATTTGAGCGAAAAAATTCCACGAATCGGTACAGACTTTTCAGAAACTGCAGCCATGGTAATGACTCCAGATATAAGATCAGATCTAAGAAATTTACAGGACTTTGAATTTTCTGATTCATCAAACGGTTTACCAAAATGGAGAGTAACTGAATTAAACAAATTAATAGTCCATCAATCAAGATCTATCCTTAAATCAAAAAAAATATATATGTCTCCCGATCAACCTAAAAAGAAAAATATTAAAAAATCAACTCCTCGTCTATGAAAAAAATCCGTGTCAATAATTGACACGGATTTTAAAGTTAATGTGATTATGATAGCTCTCTATTCATTATAGTTTACGTGGTTTCTTTCTTGATGTAGTCTTGAGATTTGGTTTGGAAGTATTGCAGTTTTCATTAAGTAATTGTTTTATCTCTGGCCGTGGAGTATTGGAAACTATCGAAAGTCGTTTTAAATACGTTGCTGCATTCAAATAAAGTACATCATTTTGTTTTGAAGAAGCTCCCGTATAAAGTACCAAACGGCTTTTCACCTTTCCAAAATTTTCATCTATATATTCCAAAAAATCAGTGTTTCTTAAATGCTTTGTTTGATCTATTACGATCTGATTAGAGTATTTTACTTCAAACAGATAGCTTTCTCCTTTTTGCTTATCAACCAGTATCATATCAGCTTCAACATGCTGGTTGTTGTTTCTCAAGGTGATGCTTAATTGTGATACGTAATAACGATCCAGATCAATCTTTTGGAATGTTTTATATGTTTCCGCAAGAATTATATTTTCAAGTAAAATTCCTTTTACGAAATGATCTGCTCTTAAAATAAATAAATTTCTGTCAGCTATACCACAAGTATCCTTCCACATAGAATCATCCGCCAAATTTTTGATCAAAGCAGTTGAATGGGCATATATCATACCTGGTTGCATAAAAATTTCTAAATCTTCAGAACGTTCCCCACTATTCAATGAAATATATGATGGAATTTCGAGAAATAGTTCGAGTTCCAACAAGTAATTCTTTAGTTCATCCAGATGTCGCTTACTTAAAGACGTTTGCATTTCATCCAAATCCTTAATTCCCAAAGCATTCTTGGTTGCCTGATTGGCTTCTTCCGTGTTAATTAGTGACACATAAGATGGTTCTTGAATATTATGGATCGTAGAATACAGCGGGGCACTTTTAAAACACTTGTTAACTGCTTTGACCGTAGTGTAATAGCTGAACTTATTAATCATTTTATTCAAAACAGATTTCAATTCATTCTGTTCGTACAACTCAGTTATTGCAGCTCCATACCTTCTTGCATCTTCGCTTTTCTCCAATGAATGTAAAATATTTCCAACAATAGCGGTATTTTGATATTCTTCGCTGGCCTGCAATGTTTTATATGGACTTTTTGTTAATGTTCCTCCGTATTCAATATATTCATCTACGGAATCATTTTCGATAAGTTTTGAAAACTCCGCAAAAGGAATATAGGATGTATGTATCATTTGAATCCTATCATATAAAATATCGGATTGCGCAAGCATAATTCCCAATGAGTCCGTTCCAGCGATAACGATTTTAGCTCCTTTTGCTGCAAAATAATCTGAAAAAGTATTTCCATATTTTTGAAAGTCTGTAACTTCCGTTATTTCATCTAGGAAAAAGTTGCGAACGCCTTTATCGTATAAATCTTCCATTGCCTGCCGCAATTCAAGCATATCACATTCCCGTAGGCAAAGAATATATACTGTTTTTTCTTTGTCTTTATCCGATAGTTCTGATATATACTGATACATCATTACTGTTTTTCCGGTTCTTCGTAGGCCATATAAAGCACAAATCTTTCCAGGATATTCATGCTGCATGAAACCTTTCAATTGATTATAACAATCCCTTTTCCGAACATATGAAGTGGCGATTTGGTTTCCCATAATAATATCAATATTTTTTTCATACATAAATTGCGCCTCCATTTCTTCATTGACTTATTTTATATTCTCGGAACAAGCGGTCAAGCGTACATCTACTTATTTTCAATTCTTTTGCAATCTGCGTTTTCGTTGCCTGTCGGGTCATATAACGATTATAGTATTCTTCGATTCCAGGAACAACGATTTTGTTTCTTCCTTTGTAGCGTCCTTCTTTTTTGGCAATGGCTATTCCTTCCCGCTGCCGTTCCAGAATCATTTCTCGCTCAAACTCTGCAATGGCTGCCATCATGGTGAGCTGCAAACGTCCTGTCGGTGTCGATGTATCAAAGTTTTCTTTGAGACTTACGAACTTTGCTCCAGTATTCTCGATTCTTTTCACGATACTTAAGAGATCATATGCAGTCCGGCCGAGTCTGGAAAATTCTTCCACATATACGACATCATCTTCACGAATGAACCCCAGCATTTCCTGAAGTTTAGGTCTTTTCATCGTTTTACCGGATGCCTTCTCAATAAACCACTTATCAATATTATATTTTCCCAGTGCCTCTCGTTGCCTGGCTTCATTTTGTTCAACCGTTGATACTCTTACATAAGCAATATTCTTACCTTTACTCATTTTTTCCTCTTTGTACAAATAACTTCTTAGATATGGTCTACATTTTGTTCAATAATTGAATCTCTGACTTTATTTTAACATTTTATTGTCCATTTGACAATGTATAAAAACGTACACCCTATTTAGATATTTTTATTGTAACATCACATCTTCCCTTACAGCTTTTTCAAGAAGCTGACGAACATATTCAGGACAGCTGCTCTTACCGGATTCCCAGTTTTCCAAAGTTCGCACAGGAATATTATACTGCCTGGAGAATTCAGCTCTTGATTCAGAAAGCATCTCTCTTATTTCCATTTTTTCTTCCTCATTTGATATTACATATACTTTGCCATTGTGCTCCGCCAAAAGAATCCGTCATACAACCACTCAAGATCGTTTTTAAAAGTTGGCACATCGTGATGGTCTAATTCGGCAACGAATTTTACGTATTCATAGCTATAACCGTTTTTTTTGTAATACGTCAGCAGCGAGTTTATAGCTGTACAAAAAGTCTGCTTTATCAGCAACAGGATCTTCATCATCCCAACTCCACTCATCTTTTTCTTTCTCTTCATCTGTCATGGTGTCGTTTGCCTTTTTGTAAAAGAGAGAAAGCATATTTTTCTTCAGCCGGCAGATCTTCCATTTGCATCAAATGAGCCTTTCCCCAGGCATCATCAAAAATTTTTTTAAACTTTGACTTGAGTGGCATAGGAGTTTTATGCTTATACTGATTTATCGTGTCATCAATAATGAGCGCTAAATCCATATCAATGGGAAGTTGTTCTGTAACCAGATATACGCTTTTTTCATCGCAAACAATATAGAAGGTATCATTTTCAGTTTTTAACTATGCTCAGCAAGAAGTCCCCGACTTCTAAAGTGGGGGATGAATTGCGTCCGTCATAAAATATTGAAATACAGGATAAGAAGCGTTATAATAAAATCAGTCGAAGAAAAAAAGAAAGGCTGAACATATATGGAATTAGACAATAATGCACATTCGGTATTTTTGCTGTATTACCATCTTGTCCTTGTTGTCAAATACCGCAGGCAGGTCTTTGATGAAACGGTTTCCGAACGTTCAAAGGAAATCTTTGTGTATATTGCACCGAAGTATAACATTATGTTGCAGGAATGGAATTATGATAAAGATCATGTCCAGATTTTATTTCGGGCGCACCCAAATTCAGAAATCAGCAAATTCATAAATGCATATAAAAGTGCAAGCAGCAGACTCCTGAAAAAAGAATTTCCGCAGATACGGCAGAAACTGTGGAAAGAATGTTTCTGGAGCCAGAGTTTCTGCCTGCTTACAACAGGCGGCGCACCAATAGAAGTCATCAGAAAATATATTGAGTCACAGGGAGAAAAAAGCCGCAAAAGGGGCAGGTCTTATGGCAAACAAAGCATATAAATTCAGGATATATCCGAACAGGGAACAAAAAACACTGTTTGCCAAAACGTTTGGCTGTGTACGGTTCATCTATAATAAAATGCTGGATGATAAAATCAAATATTACGAGAAAACGAAAAAGAAACGGAACAATACCCCGGCGCAGTACAAAAAAGAATTTCCGTGGCTGAAAGAGGTTGACAGTCTAGCCCTTGCAAATGCACAGATGAATCTGCAAAAGGCATATAATAACTTCTTCCGGGATCCGAAAGTTGGATTTCCGAAATTCAAATCCAGACATAAAACCCGCGCTTCTTATACAACGAATAACCAGAAGGGCACGGTAGCCCTTGAAAATGGGCACCTGAAGCTTCCAAAAGCAGGGTATGTGAAGGTCAAACAGCACAGAGCGATACCGGAAGATTACCGGATCAAATCGGTCACCATCAGTCAAAATCCGGGCGGGGACTATTATGCAAGCGTTCTGTTCGAGTACGAAAACCAAGTACAAAAACAGCCCATGCATCAATTTCTTGGTTTGGATTTTTCCATGCAGGAACTGTACAGGGACAGTGAAGGCAGAGAACCGGAATATCCGGGATATTACAGAAAAGCGGAACAGAAATTAAAGAGAGAACAACGAAAGCTCTCAAAAATGCAGAAAGGTTCCAAAAACCGTGGAAAGCAGCGGATCCGGGTTGCCAGAATGCATGAGAAAGTAGCGGCCCAGCGCAGAGATTTTTTACACAAACAATCGCGAAAGATTGCAGATGCGTATGATTGCGTCTGTATAGAAGATCTCGATATGAAAGCAATGTCACAGGCGCTGCACTTTGGCAAATCCGTTTTGGATAACGGCTGGGGGATATTTGTGAATTTCCTGAAGTACAAAATGGAAGAACAGGGAAAACAGCTGGTGAAAGTAGGCCGTTTCTTTGCAAGCAGCCAGCTGTGCAGTGTATGCGGGTATAAGAATACCGAAACGAAGGATCTGCGAATCCGTGCATGGATCTGTCCGAAATGCGGTACACACCATGACAGGGATGTCAATGCTGCAGTCAATATCCGGAATGAGGGTATGCGTCTTATGTACAGCCTGCAGTGACAGGAATATAGAAAAAACCGTGGGGCACACGGGGATAGCTCGCTTATGCTTGACACAGTGGTGTCATCGAACGAGAACCGACGGTTCGCTTTTTGCGAAAGGAAGCCCCCGCCTCTGTAGGCGGGGGAGGATGTCACCCCAGTTTGTGGTATCAAGTCCCGTGAACTCTTTTACAGGTTCACTGCATGTAATATATGCCCGGACATAGCAAGGTACATCTCCTGTATTTTTTGCTCTGACTTTTTTTACTACTGATCCGCTGGAGGGAACCGGTGTCGGTGTCGGAAAATCCTCATCCGGAATAATGGTGTTATTCCCGGTTCTGATAATGTTTACTACTTCATCATGGTCCGTCTGGTAAGCGGAAGATCCCGATATTGCGGTAGCTACTGCAAGAAAACCGCAGCAGCACATTCCGGCAATGGACAGCATTCGTTTTTTCTTTTTTTTCATGCTGTTTTCCCTTTTTTTCAGAACAGTCCGGATGGCTTTCCGGACTGTTATTTAAAGTATTCTTATGATAAAGTGTTGTTTCCATCCTGTTCCGGCTCAACCTGAACATCATCTGAGGTATTTACTTTGTTTTCATCTGATGCTGCATTTCCGTTTCCATCAACGGTTGTAACCTCATTATTTCCGCTTTCGTCAGACTGCGGAGTCGTGATCTGTCCTGCCTGGCCCTGGTTCTGCAGTTCATATTTTTTCCATGCGGAAGCTGCTTTCTGTGGAATCGTGGTTCCTTCTCCGGTGTTGAGTTCCTGGATTGCATAGTAATGTACCGGCACATTCAGATCTTTTCCATCCAGCTGTCCCTCTACAATATTGGCAGCTGTCAGGCTTGTAAAGATCGGATCTGTTGTTTTTCCCGGTACAAGTATTTCGTTATAGCTGTAGGTGTAAACCATATTATCTCCTACACGTTTGTTGTACATCAGAGTCCATTTCTTAGAAACATTGTTCATGGAGAACAGCTCTGTATCTTTCGCAACGCCTCCATTCAAACGGTTACCTGCAGCATTAACAGTAATCACCTTTGCAATCGGGATAGAAACATCCAGATATACATAAGCATCATTTTTTCCAACATTTTCGATCTGCGGGTCTTTTTTGATTACCTGGGTCGGAACAATATTGTTGGTTTTTCCATCATTATCCGGTGTGTAGTTCGGCTCATGGCCAACGATGTCTACTTTACCTACAGAAAATTTGTTGGTTACAGAATCATGATCTGTCAGATATGCCATGGATGATCCAACGGCCAGTGCGCCGCATAGTGCTGCTGCTGTAAAAAATGCTGCTACTTTTTTCTTTGTCATAATCGTAATTCTCCTTTTTTTCTTTTTGTTTTTTTTACCTGTTCCCGTTCCTTTGGTTCAGGTCTTTTCTCCGGAAAACAGAAAACCAGAAGCATAAACAGCGCCAGAAAACCTACGGTTAAAAACATGTGGTTTTTAGCCCACATAAATCCGTATCCAAGATGTGGAATGCAGAACAGGTATGTTCCACGTATATTTTCTGCCGGAATGGTTCCGGAATCCGGATCTGTGTTTGCATCCCCTTTTGTCTGGTATCCCTCTTCTGTTTTTGACAGAATCCGGTGAGTCACCAGATCCCCGTGCCTCTCAAACGTAGCAATATTTCCTGGACGTACATCCCTCTTCGATGAATCCACAACTGCCACTGATCCTGTGGGAATCACAGGTTCCATAGAACCTGACAGAATCACATAACCCCTTAAATCACGGCACTGATAACAGGTAATACCAAGCACCATACAAACCAGAATCCATAGGAATGCGTGTATTACTTTTGTTTTCATTTTTCCTCTCTCTCCTTTTTTACTTTTTGTTGCCACTTCTTCCGGGCAACGGCGTCACCCCCTAAAAATGGGCATAAAAAATGCACCAGCCCATGAAAACCATGTTCTGATGCATGAAAGCCCATATTCCTTTTTTTGTGTCAATCATTGACACGAGCAATTGAAGGATTTTTTTGTCCTACCTGCTGTCCCTTCTGTTTTCCTTCTTTTGCAAGTATAACATAGCATACCTTTTGATGACGTGCAATATGACATTTTTTCGAAAAACATGACATTTTCTCAAAAGATATGACATTTTCTCAAAAAAGATGACATTTTTATCGTCTAAAACCACAGATTTTTTTATAAAAAAGGTAACGTCTCTGAAATATCGCTTCATAAACGTTACCTTCACTTCTTAGCAAAAACAACAAGTCCAGACAGAATATTCTATTTTTCAACAAAAAGGGATACACAAAACTCTGCGCATCCCCCGTACTGCTTGACTTTTTTCGTCCGGCAGCTTATAATCAAATCAGAAGCAATCAAGGATATACCAGTGTCGGTGGTTGCCTTTCTGAAATAATCTAAATTATTACAAAGAGCAACAAGAGACATAGGCTATCCCCTATTTGCGGTAGGGAATAGCCTTCTTGCTACTTGCGGTGGTTGTCTATGTAAACTGACGACTCCCACGGGCAAGCCCGTGGGGTTCTTACTACCAAGTTTAGCTTGTAATCGTACATCATTCTCAGACTTTGGAATACAAGTGTAAGTCTATTTGAGTAAGGACTTTTATTGCCGGGCAGTCCTACGACCACATTGACGGCAAATTTCTATCTTTTGATAAGGAAGTATCGTCAATCTCCCTAACGTATTTCATTTATGCTGTTTTTATTCCGCTATTTAAAATTTTAATCTGATTCGCCTGAATCCATTCAATTAAGGCTTTTTCCCTCTTGTAATGTTTTTCAAATTCTGTTCTACATTTTGTTTTATTTATCTCTTCTATTTTATCATCGTAACAGTATAGTAAAAATGAGGAATACCAGTCTCGCTGTACCAATGTTCCATCCGCTAAATGATACATTCTATCCGACAACTTCTTTTTGACATAAGCATCCGCGGTATGGTCATATTGACTTGCTCTATAATTGCTCGCCACTTCTATATATCTGCCACCAGACACTTCAAATTTCTTTTCTATTGTCGTTTGAAATCCACCAGGGCATCGATTCTTTATTGATTTACCGAAACGCTTTTTCTTGTTAAACTTACCTTTATTGTTTTTCGTAGTCTCTTTCGCTCGTTTCATAAGTTTACTGGCATTTTTAGGCTCTGTAATCAACACATCTCCAAGGCTTCTTAGATAGTTGGCATCTTCATTTATCGCAAGCTGTCTGTTTCTTGCATTAATACGGCATAATTCTGCGTGTTTCGCTTTCAGTCTTTTATAATGATTCGAGTATTTCCAAATCTTTCGACCTTTTTTAATCGTACCATCCTTATTATAATTCTGTGGATTGGTCGCTCGTCTGCTTCTATCCATTGCACGATAATAAATTCTTTCTAATCGCTCGGATTTTTGAATACTGTTCCCTCTTTCGGATAAGTTTTTAAGACCAACCTCCGTATCCGATGTATAAGCAACGGTCTGCGTTCCAATATCCGCACCAATGATACCTTTTCCAAATTTATGCCTTGGATTCCCAAATCTGTCATATTTCGGTTTTGCTTTCCCCTCAATCGTTAAGTGCAAATACACTCTGTATTTCCTACGAATCAACTTTGGTACAAGCGTAGCATAGCAGGGTCTGTAAGTATTGATACAATACGCTTTCTCTGCAAATATCTGGATTGCTTTCTTATCTATTATTTCAGGTTCAGCAAGGTAATCCAAAACAGCGTGAATTTCATCCGATTGAAATCTATCTTTCAGTTGTATTCCAAACGTAGATTTACCAAATTTAAATTGCAATTGATTCTCTTTCACAGAAATTGGAATCCCACGATTCCTTTGTTTGGCTCGAATACAGGGCAACACTCCATATTTAGAAAAGTGGAGTGTCTTACCATTTGCATATAAGCATTTTTCTATCCCTCTCCAAACATCTTCGGCTTTTGTAAGTGCAAATATAGCATCAATTCCATATTTTTTACCGATTGGTATCATAGATGTTCTACAATCATCCCATGTAACATGATATTTCTTTTGCATTTCATTCAGCTGACTGGCAAGTACTTTTCGTTTCTTTTTCTCTTCTGTAGCACCATAAAGTTTCCGTACTTTCCGATACCTTTTCGTACGGATAAGCTGGTCGTAATTCTTTCTCATAAGACCAACCAGTTCATTTCCTGCTTTTCGAATCTTATCAGAAAGAGCTACCACCTTTTGTATATCAGAAAAAGACATATCGGTTTCTACGACCAGGATATGTCTGTCAGAATGTTTATGAAATTGTCTTAGGCTTTTCTTATATTCCTTCTCATTCATGACTTTTCTGTTCCTCTATATACTGCATTACTGTTGCTTCACTTATCTGTCCCACTGTAGATATAAAATATCCCCTCGACCATAAAACACCACATCTTGCATAAAACCGTTTCAGTGTTGGATATGCCTTAAATAATTCAATCGCACTTTTACTTTTGAGTGTTCTAACCACATCGCAGGGAGCGACTGTTTGTGGCACATCTACAAAAATATGGATATGGTCCGGCATTACTTCAAGTGCTTTAATTCTATATCCGTAATCCTCGCATATTTTTTGTAGTATCTGTTTGAGAGTAATATCTGCTTTCCCATGTAATACAGAAAATCTAAATTTTGGACACCAGATAATATGATACTGTATCAGATACTTGCAATGCGAAGCACTATGATAGGGTTTCCTGCTCATCATTCTGTTCTCCTAACTGATACTTTTCCTGAATTCCTCGACGCATTAAATCAAGGAATGTAATTGTTTTCCCTTCCTCAACAGAATAGATACGAGCAATATTTTCCAGTTCTTTTTTCCACTCCATAGGAATTGAAATGTTAATTTGTACATTGTTTGATTTCGGTCTTCCCATGCACTTAACCTCCTTTTTATCTATGCATATATTATACATCTATTCTATGCAAAAACCAAGTAAAAAATATGTTGCTTTCATCCCACAGGCAAGCCTATGGGTTTTCGCCACTAATTTATAACGCCGCAAAAACAACAAGTAAAAGTGTCAACACTTCCATTGTATTCATTGGCATTGCCCCCTTTCTGTTTCCAGAAAGGACAACCATCAGACTATCCCTATCACGTTCTGATCTGATTAGATTCAGTATAGCATATCATCGACTATTTTACTACCTCTTCGACATACAAATCCCCTCTCGTAATTCGTCTACGAGAGGGGATTCTTTTTTATCGGATAAAGTAGTTTGTGATCAAGTTGTAATCATCTTCTGTCATGCCAAGAACCGAGTCCATTCCAACATTATCTGTTTCCCACGTTCCCAGTTGATCGGTTTTATGATTTCCAAATGAAAAGATAGCCGAAAAGTTAATATAATTTTTACCTGCGTAGGCTTTTGGTTGGCTGTACATAACCGCTATAAAACCATGCGAATTATAATCATCCATTTGGTTTGCCTTATGCCCTGGTGAAGACATCCAAAGATTGAAAATCTGCTGTGCGAGATCATCTGTGTCTGTAAAAAGTAAATCTCCACCACAACCATTCTGACCACCAGAATGTAATGCCATATTATCCGGTGTACCATATCCAGGTTCAGTAATAGACTTCATCATATGATAACCCGCCACTGCAATACTCCTTGAACGCGGTACCATATCATCCCAGATCATGGCTGCATGTCCTTCTTTTACACGTTCTTCATTTACCAGGTCGAAAATCTTTCTGGAAACTTCCTGATCGTAAACAGTCATTCCAAGAGCCTCTTCATTGGTATATGGGATATTAATTTTTACTTCTACGTATCTTCCAACAACACCTCCGTCTGGCTTAGATCCCATTGCATCAGCTGAGATAATAACTTTTCGCATACCATTTTTTTTATGAACGGTTACAAGTCCATTTTCATCTACGCTTGCTACTTCTGGATCATCCGAAGTCCATTTTACCGCTTTGTTGGTTGCATTTTCCGGATATACGGTTGCGGCCAGCTGCAGTGTCTGTCCAACTTCAGTTAATTCCAGATTACTGTTCGGTGTAATTGTTACGCTTGTTGCATAAACGGTTTCTGCTGGTGTCTCTGTTGGCTTCGGTGTCTCTGTCGGCTTTGGCGTTTCCGTCGGTTTTGGTGTCTCCGTCGGTTTTGGTGTCTCCGTTGGTTTTGGTGTCTCCGTTGGTTTCGGTGTCTCTGTTGGTTTCGGTGTCTCCGTTGGTTTCGGTGTCTCCGTCGGTTTCGGTGTCTCCGTTGGTTTCGGTGTCTCCGTCGGTTTCGGTGTCTCTGTTGGTTTCGGGTCCGGCTTTGTGGTCAACACACCATCTTTTCCATAATAGTTCCCATTTACCGTCTGATCCGTTACCATCTTGCAATTTGATCCAAAATAATAGGTCTTTCCGGAAATCTTCATCTGCATATCCTTGCAGGCTCCGCCCCAGCTCCGGATATAGTATTTTGCTCCGTTCTCCTCTTTCCAGCATCCGGAAAGCATAATTCCATTTCCGTCTACAAAATACAGGTTATCTTTGTATGTAAAGCTTGTGTTCACTGCCATGGTGCTGTCTGCCTGGAACCAGTACCATTTTCCGCCGGTTTTCAGCCACTCATTCTGATATGCTGCACCGTTATCATGCAGGTAATATTTTTTTCCGTTCCAGGTCTGCCAGCAGTTTTTATAAGCTCCGCCCCAGCTGCAGAAGAAATAGGTTTTTCCCCCGTCCGTGAAAGATTCATTTGCTTTCATAGTTCCGTCTGCGTTCAGATAGTAACGGTTATTGTCCCAGGTCTGCCAACCCGTTGCAATTTTTCCATCTTTTGCCAGTTTCCACTGTCCATCCATCACGATCCACTGCATGTTGGTTACTTCTGCAGCACTATTGAAGGTATACGAACGTCCATTGATCTTTGCAGACCGGCTTTTATAGGCTCCACCCCAGCTGCAGAGATAGCGGATTTTTCCGGTATCATCCAGTCTCCACTCATTGGAGCGCATACTTCCATCACTATTCATGTAGTATTTATTTCCATCCCAGGTCTGCCAGCCCGTTGCAATTTTTCCGTCTTTCACCAGATACCATTTTCCGCCTTTTACAACCCACTGAGAACCCTGTACCTTACTGTCTGCACCGAATGTATAACTTCTGCCGTTGATTCTTGCCTTGCAGTTCAGGTAAGCACCACCCCAGCTGCGGAAGTAGTAAACCGATCCATCCGTATCAATCATCCACTCATTGGCTTTCATGGTTCCGTCTGCATTCAGATAATATTTTTTTCCATCCCAGGTCTGCCAGCCGGTCTGTTTTACACCGTCTTTGTAAAAATACCAGGTTCCGGACTCCTGCGTCCATCCGGTTTTTCCAGCTGCCTGTACTGTCTGGGCAGAAACGGTTGGGAACATATTTGTTGCGGCCGGTGTGCCTACTGCCAGGCTCAGGCCAAGAAGTACCATTGCGATTCTTTTTCTCATACTTTTTTCCTCCGTCCGTGTCAAACATTGACACCGATTTTTCTGTTTGAATTCCGTGTCAACGTTTGACACGGGATTCCTTGTTTTGTTATTTCACTTTTTATTCCGGAATTTCTTCCAGAAGTTCCCCGGTATAATCTTCCCGTTTTCCGAGTTTTACGGCATCGTCCAGTTCGGACTGTTCCATGCATACACTTCCGATCGGGTGGATTCCTGGATCACAAAGAATCAGATACAGATTTCCCTGGTAATCTTCCGCTACATCACCATCCTGCCGGTAGCCAACAAACTCATGCTCAATCGGTATTTCTTCCGGATGCTCCAGATAGAATGGATCAAGCTCTCCCCAGTCCAGTGTGGAAAAATTGAAGTCCGGAAAACGTTCTGCTATTACTTTTTCTGCATTTTTTCGAAACTCTTTCATGTCCATATGGTTTCTCCCCATTTTTCATTTTTTGGAATCATATTATCATATTACCTTTCCAATTCCGTAATTACAAGAGTCTTTTGCTATTTTTCATATTGCATTTTTATTACATTCTAATCACCCCTCTGTTTTATCTGCATTTGTTGTTATTGTAATATGGCTTCCGCTGCTGAATGTGGCTTCCATAGATGCCTTTAATGCGTTCAGGATTTCATCTGCACTTTTTGTTCCCCCGTAGAAGCCCGTATTGGCCGTTTCCTGCGATTTTTCTGCATCGTACCGTAAAATGATCGTAAGTCCTGTTCCAGCCGTTGCAGCGTCCGAAAACGAGCTTGAAAGGGTTGTCCTGGATGTACAGGAAACGGTAAGTGTTCCACTCAGGAACTTACAGCCGGAAAACAGGTTCCCGCTATCCGTACAGGAAGATGGGATTTCACCGGTTATGGATTCCAGTGCGGTACATCCGAAAAAACTGCTGTTCATTTTCTGTGCAGCTGATGGGATATGCACTTCTTTCAGGTTGACGCAGCCATTGCAGATATTCGAGAGTTCCTTCGCACTGTCCGGAATCTGGACAGATGCCAGGGCCACACAGCCGTAATACATAGAATCCATGTTCTCCAGCTGCATACAGGCTGTTGTATCGGCTCCATCGATCAGCGCCGTATCACCGTAAAATGCTTTTTTTGCCTGTTTTATATTCCCTGGAAGTTCCATGGCCTTTTCCAGTGCAATACACCCTTCTGCGCAGGATGTAATATCTTCCAGCCGGACCGCACCAGACATATCCGGCATACTGGTCATCGCTGTGGCATTTTTGAATGTTTCCACCATGCTTCTCACTGTGTCCGGAATGCGGCACAATGTTTCCAGGTATTCGTCATTTCCTGTAAACCAGTAGTCCATGCTTTCCACTTCTGCCTCCGGATCAATCCAGGTCAGCCGTTTAACAGAATCTTTCTTCCATGGCGCAGAATCTGATTTGAAATTCCGGACGCTTCCTTTTCCGGATATTTCTAGATCCCCGTTGGAATACAGGATAGCCTCCACATCATCTGGATTTTCTCTGCCGATTTTATACCTAACACTTTCATCACGGTCAATAAGCACTGTTATCTCTGCCTTGATATCCGGATATGCCTTGGAGGAAACCTCTACGGTAACACTGTGGCCATGTGCCGGCACTTTAGTCGGTGACACGCTGTATGTATCTGCATCCAGAAGCTGTTTCTTTTTCCCGGATATTCCGTATACGCGGAAATTTTTTTCTGAAAGCCTACTTCCGGCAGCATAGCTTTTCTCTGCAGCTTCCACCTTGATCGTTTCCGGTTTTTCCGGTGCAGCTTCTTTTCGAAATTTTGGCAGTACCAAAAATACGACTCCAACAAGAATCAGCAAAATAACAGAGATCGGAAGTATGATCCACAAGCTGCTTTTCTTTTTCTGCCTTTTTTTCTCTGGCTGTTTTTTTGATACGGCCATTTTTACTCTTTTTTCTTTTCCGTATTGTGCAGGCACTTCAGGATATAACAGATATGATCTTTATCCAGCTTCAGGAACATGCTTTTTACAATCGGAACAGGACGTTCCTTTCCTCCAATCCGAATTGTTCCTGCATCCGGCGGCAGCATTAGGGTTTCTACAATCAGCTCGATCAGTTCATCCACTTCCTGCTTGTTATAGATCGGCGGGTAGTTCTCGTAATCAATATTTTTCCGAATCAGTTCCCGGTAGGCAGATATCCGATCCATCATATCCATCCCACCTCTTTTTGTTCCCCGCTTTATATTATGATGTTAGGGTCAAAACCATAAATAACTTTGTCCTCTATTTCTATAGCACCTTGAAAAATTCATATTTTGTAGTGTAATACCGGATTTCTTCGGATATACGCTGGTATTCCCTTCCTTGATTTTATACAAGTACCGGATTTTGAGCGTAATGTCCTAAACCCTTCACATAGTTGAAGAGTTTTCTGAAATTCAATGCTACTATCTTGGAACCGAAAAAGAACTTGCCCCGCTGTTTCCCACGATGTATCTTTTCCAAGTGGTAATTCTTGCGTATATTCGATGGAACAGTTTCCACTCCATTACGCAGCCTTGCATAATTTTTGAATTCTTTGCTATTCATGTTCCGTTGGATTTTCGCACGTTCATGCGCTGCTTTGGATGTTACTATTTTTGCAACCTTCTTAAAGATCTTCGGTTTGCATTGATCCTGCTACGGACAGTTGGCACACTGCTCATGCAGAGAGGAAACGGCACACTGATTGCTTGGTTTCATATAAGAACAGCTTTTCGGTGCATGGCCGGCTGGACATCGGAGGACTTTTGTTCCCTCTTCGTTGAATTCAAAATCAGCAAGGATATCCGGAGCCGGTTTCCCCGTCAGACTTGTGGTAATCAGTTCTACGTTTTTATGAGCTGCAAGTTGTGTGTTTTCTGTTCCACTATATGCTCCATCCGTGACTATAACAGTCCGTTCTTCCTGGTTATCCATCTGCGCAAGGTGCTCCTGGATAAACTGACTGTCACTATGGTTGTTTTGCTCATACTGGTACTCTGTTACAACAGAACCATCGGCTCCAACGGATTCTTCAAGATTAGCAGCATATCCTCGATGCTCTTTTCCTGCTTTATTCCGGAATGTCGCTTCAGGGTCAGAAGGATTCTGCAGCATGGTTGATTTCATGCCGCCGTCTTCTTTCGTGCGGAGTCTTCGGTTTTCATTTTCAACAATGGTCTGTTCTGACAGGCATCTGACAAACAGATCATACTCTGTTGAATCATTGTAATCAGACTCACACAGGGCAAGAAGTTTATCCGCATCCGTTAAGAGCTGCTTCATGCGCTCATCTGCATCGGTACTGCGCTGATGATAAATCACTCTGTTAAAATCGTTAGGATCGATATAATGTTTTAAATCGTCAGACAGAGCGGAACCATTGATTTTATTCACATACATCACCAGCTTTGCAATGCAGGTGTATATCAGTTCCATTCGGCTGAGCCTGCGGACGTTGGATTCGATCATCATGGAATCCATACGCCTGACTTTACCGCTGATTCCCACCAGTTTTGCAATGGAAGCACTTAAATCTTTCACACAATCATGATAAAGATCCTTGTTGTGAAGTGTTTCATAATCATAGCACCTCTTGGGGAAACGGCTTAAGGTCTTGTCACTCAAAGACTGTTCTTCAAAACTTGTTGTGTGCAGTGCGTACTGAATTCGAAAATCCAGCATAAGATTTTCGACCATCTCGTCATCGGAATAATCAAAAAGCTCTTTGATAATGAGCGCACCAACAATCACGTTGACCGGAGTATTCGGTCTGGATGCCTTATCGCTGTATAAGACAGAAAAACGCTTTTCATCAATGGCAGGAAATATTTCATCGGCAAAGACTTTTGCCCAGGATTTTTCCAATGCTTTTTGTTCTCTGGCAGTTAATCCAGAAAAACTATCTGTAAATGACATTTGCTGGTAAGTATTTTCTTTGAATGACATAGAGATTGCCTTCTTTCCTACTAAGATATCTCTATTATACAGCAAGTAAACCATTTAGGCTTGTATTTACTACAAAATATATGAACTTTTCAAGGTACTATAGAGGGGCTTTTGACCCCAACATCATAGTTTTAAAATAATATAAAGCAAACGGATAAAAATATTTTCTCCGTCATAAACTTCAAAAAGAGAGGGAAAAACTTATGATTTTTTATTTTACCGGAACTGGTAATTCGCTTTGGGCTGCAAAAGAAATTGGAAAAGAGCTGAATCAGCCTGTTGAGAATATTATAAAACAGAAAGCAATTTTTTCTGCAAAAACGATATAATCGGTTTTGTCTTTCCTACCTACATGAGCGATCTGCCATGGATTGTAAAAGAATTTTTATTGAAGTTAACGGTCAATCCTGACTGCTATACTTTTGTCGTCATGACTTCTAACAATGGAAAAAGCGGAAATTCTTTTGTCAGCCTAAGTCAGGCACTTTCCCGCAGCGGTGCAAACCTGTCGGCTGTCTTTGATCTGCAGATGCCAGGCAACTGTTTAATCAGCTCAGAGCAGGAAAATCTGGAACGACTGAAAAAAGCACCGGAACGGTTAAAATCTATCATATCTTTTATAAAAGAACAAAAAACAAACTTTACATCTGACGGAAGTCTGCCAAAAGAAGATTTTGTTACTGCATCGTATTTTTATGGAGGACATTCCTGTGCAGCCTGTTATGCCTGTCTTCACTGGTGTCCCAAGAATGCTACCCTGCTTAAAGTTCCATTTTTGAAACATCGTCCGCAGTATCATCATCCAGATGTAACGCTGGCGGAAATCAAAGAATAAGTCTGTAAACGGCGCCCCGGTCCTGCATCCAAATGATCTGCAGGGCCGGGGCGCTTTGCAATTTATGTGCGTGTAAGATGTTGGCTTTTTATTTTCGCTCCGTCTCGCATACGATGATATGTTTGCTCTTCTCATACCCGGGAACTTTCCGGTCCGTGATAAAAATCGGTTTTTCAAAGTCTGCGAAGGTAACGGAACTGATGCTGTTAAATTTGCTTGCGTCACAGAGGACGTAGCACTGGCGGCACTGCTCCATGGCGGTCTTTTTGATTACTGCTTCATTGACATCCGGCGTTGTGCAGCCGCTTCTTCTTGTGACACCGTTGGTGCCGAAAAAGCCTTTGGTGAAGTGGTATTCCTGAATCGTGCGGATTGCCTGGTTTCCGACGACGGCTTCTGTGGAGCTTTTGAGCTCGCCGCCTACCAGAATGACCTTAAACCCGCGTGATGCCAGCCGCCGTGCGTGGTCAACGGCGTTTGTCACGAAAACGGCGGAGGTTGCCCGGATGAAATCGATCATATGCGCCGTTGTCGTTCCCGCGTCGAGAAAGACGAAATCGTCCGGCTCGATGAGGGATGCCGCATATTCTGCGATTTTCCGTTTGGCATCGCAGTTCAGCTCATTTTTCTGTGCAACGGTGTACTCGTGTGCCGTCACCTTCTGGCCGGCTTCCACGGCGCCGCCGAATACCTTTTCCAGCTTGCCCTCCTTGTCGAGCGCTGTGATATCGCGGCGTACCGTGGACTCCGATGTATCGAGAAGATCCCGGACTTCCGTCACGGTGATGCTTCCCTTTTCTTTTAACAGTTTCAAAATTATCTCATGTCTCTGCTGTGTTAACATTTCTTTCCTGCCTTATATTCTGCCACGTTTGTTTCCAGAATGATCTTGCGGAGCGGAAGGATGCTTCCCGGAGAAACGGAAAGTTCATCTACGCCCATCGCAAGGAACTCTTTTGTCAGCTCCTGGTCAGCGCCGAGTTCGCCGCAGATACCGGCCCAGATGCCGGCTTTGTGTGCATTCTCCACAACCATCTGAATCATGCGCAGGATCGCCGGGTGATGCGGATCAAAGAACGGATCCAGCTTTGTGTTCTGGCGGTCGATCGCGAGGGTGTACTGACTGAGGTCGTTCGTTCCGATACTGAAGAAATCAACCTCTTTTGCCAGCTCATCGCTGATGATGGCAGCCGCCGGGGTCTCGATCATGATACCCTGCTCTGGATTTCCGTACTCAATGCCCTGCTCAGCGAGAGAAGCTTTTACTTCCTCCACAATCGCTTTGATCTGGCGAACCTCGCCGACACTTGTGATCATTGGATACATAATGGCAATTTTTCCATATGCGCTTGCGCGGAACAGCGCGCGAAGCTGTGTCTTGAAGATCTCCGGCCGCGTCAGGCAGATGCGGATCGCACGGCAGCCAAGTGCCGGGTTCTCCTCTTTTTCCATCTCGAAATAATCGCACTGTTTATCGGCACCGATATCGAGGGTACGGATGATGACGCGTTTTCCCGCCATCGTCTCTGCTGCCTGTTTGTAGATACGGAACTGCTCCTCCTCTGTTGGATAGTGATCCTGCTCAAGATAGATAAACTCGCTTCGGAACAGGCCGATGCCGCCCGCGTCGTTCTGCATGACAGCCGCAAGGTCTTTGATGTTTCCAATATTAGCATACAGCAGAATTTTCTGTCCGTCCAGTGTAATATTTTCTTTTCCCTTTAAGGTGAGGAGCAGTTTTTTCTTTTCCTCCTCCTCGGTGCGACGCTTCTGCATGGCAGCAAGAGTCTCCTCGTCCGGATCAACATAGATGGTTCCATCGGATCCGTCCACGATGCCGAGCTTTCCGTCTACGCTCTCATCCAGCGGAAGCGGTGTTCCGACCAGTGCCGGAATCGCCATGGTTCTTGCAAGGATAGCGGTGTGGGAATTTAAAGAACCGTGTACGGTAACAAAAGAAAGAACTTTGTCCTTATCCATCTGTACCGTCTCAGACGGCGCAAGGTCATCTGCCACGATGATCGCCGGTTCGTCGTTTAAGGATGCGTCGGTGTCGTCTCCGTTTAAGATGGAGATCAGACGCTCGGAAATATCCTTTACGTCTGCCGCGCGCTCTCTCATGTAATCATCGTCCATGGCAGAAAACATCTGCGCAAAGTTGTCGCCTGTCGTTGCAACGGCATACTCAGCGTTGACGCCCTGGCTCTTGATAATATTCTCGACGGACTCGTTGTAGCCGTCGTCCTCCATCATCATCTGATGTACCTCGAAGATCGCTGCATTGGCCTCGCCAACCTCTTTGCATGCTTTTTCATACAGAACGCCAAGCTGTGCGATTCCTTTTGCCTTTGCTTCCTCAAACCGTGCCATCTCCGCATCCGGATTTTCTACTTTCACACGTTTTACCTGACGCTCATTCTTTTTGTATACGCGGATCTTTCCGATCGCAATGCCGGAAAATACGCTTTTTCCCTGATAAATCTGCATAAGTTTTCTCCACCTTTGTTCTCGATATCCGAATTTTCTGTCCAGACAGCCGGAGCGTGTTTAAAAAGGATTTCTTAGTTTCAGAAAGTTTTTCAAACACGCTCCTGCCGATTACTATATTGTAATTCTCCAGAGCCCCATCTCAATTCCGCTTACGCTCCATTTCGATGTGGCTTCTCGCCATATGGAATTCCAGAAAAAAGCACTCATTCATGCAAGCATGATTCGCACTTTTTTCTTCCATTCCGCATGGCTCTGTAGAATTACAAGTTCTCTTTCATGAAATTGCTGATTGCTTCGTATGCAGCATCTTCATCTGCTCCATCGAAGGTCAGGGTAACTTCTTCGCCCTGTTTTACAGCCAGTCCCATGATGCCGAAGATGGCTTTGCAGTTCATGGCTTTTCCGTCTTTTGCGATCTTGATATCACAGGAAAATTCTTTGACTGCTTTTACCAGCATTCCTGCCGGACGAGCGTGGATTCCTTCTGGATCTGTTACAACATACTTAAATTCTTTCATGATTTTTTCCTCCCATAGGATCTTTGATATTTTTATTTTACTTTGTTTTCTGCCTTTTTTCTACTCTTTTATGCAACTTTTTTCTTTAAAACTCCAAGCAGAACTGCGGATACCACTGTTCCGATGACAACTGCCACCAGATAAAGCAGCGCATTTCCCATAACCGGTACAACGAAGATGCCGCCGTGCGGTGCCATTAAGGTACAGCCAAATGCCATGGAGAGCGCACCTGCGAGGCCAGAGCCGATGATGCAGGCCGGAAGAACGTGGATCGGGTCTGCTGCTGCGAATGGAATCGCACCCTCAGTGATGAAGGCGAGTCCCATGATGAAGTTGGTCGGACCGGATTCTCTTTCTTCTTTTGTAAATTTATCTTTGAACAGCAGGGTTGCAAGTGCAATCGCACACGGAGGAACCATACCGCCGATCATAACGGATGCCATAATGTCGTAGTTTCCTGCTGCGATGGCTGCTGTTCCGAATACGTAAGCTGCTTTGTTGAACGGGCCGCCCATGTCGATGGCCATCATGCCGCCGAGGATCATGCCAAGGATCAGCTTGCTGGATCCGCCCATGGAAGCAAGACCATTGTTCAGTACCGTGTTGACGGTTCCCATGATCGGCTCTACAATGAAGAGCATCAGAAGTCCCATCGCAAGGATGCCGACTACCGGGTAAATCAGAACCGGCGCAATCTTTTCGAGTGCTTCCGGAAGTTTCTCACATGCTTTGCGGAGGCCAAGGATAATGTAGCCTGCTGCAAAACCGGCAACGAGTGCTCCAAGGAAACCGGAGGTTCCGCTCGATGCCATCATACCGCCGACAAAACCAAGGGCAAGTGCCGGCCGGTCGCCGATTGCCATGGCGATGTAGCCTGCAAGAACCGGGAGCATGAAGCCGAATGCCACGCCGCCGATCTGTTTGAACATCGCTGCAGCCGGGGTAATCGTACCGAAGTTTGATCTGGCTGCGGCATCAAGGGAGTTCATATCAACAAGAAGTCCGTCGATCAGGAATGCGATTGCGATCAGAATACCGCCGCCGACAACGAACGGAAGCATATGGGAAACACCATTCATCAGCTGGGTGTACAGCTGGTGGCCGATACCGCCGCTGTTCTTCTTCGTGCTTGCTGCGGCTGTCTGCGCATTGCCGCTCTTGTAAACCGGTGCGTTTCCGGACATCGCAAGCTCGATCAGCTCATCTGCTTTGCTGATACCGTCGGATACCTGGCGCTGAATGACTTTCTTTCCGTCGAAACGATCCATCGGAACCTGTGCGTCGGCTGCAACGATGATGCAGTCCGCATCGGCGATTTCCTGTGCAGTCAGCACGTTTTTCGCTCCGCCGGAGCCTCGTGTCTCGACTTTTACGAAGCATCCTTTTGCTTTCGCTGCTTTCTCGATTCCCTCGGCTGCCATGTAAGTGTGGGCAATACCGGTCGGGCAGGAAGTAACGGCGAGAATCTTCACCTGATTTTCTTTTGCTTCCACCGGCTCTGCAAGACGCTCATCTACGCTCTTTTTCTCTTCATCGGCGCGGTCGATAATGGCAAGGAACTCTTCCGGTGTCCTTGCGTTTCGAAGGCTCTTGGTGAACTCTTCATCCATCAGCATCATGGAAAGTTTACTTAAGACATCGAGGTGAACGTTGTCTTTTGTGTTCGGCGCTGCGATGAGGAACAGCAGGGTGACCGGCTCTCCATCGAGAGAATCAAAATCAACGCCGTTCGGGATCACCATGGCTGCAAGGCCCGGTTTGTTTACTGCATCACATTTTCCGTGCGGAATCGCAATTCCCTCTCCGATTCCTGTGGTGCTCTCTTCTTCTCTTGCGTAAACCTGTGCACGGTACGCATCTTCGTCTGTGATCTTTCCGCTTTTGACCATCAGCGCTACGGCTGCATCAAGCGTTTCCTGTTTGCTTTTCGGTGCGGCATCCAGCGCAATACTGCGGATGTCCAGCAACTCTGTGATTCTCATGAGACGTCCTCCCTTTTATTTTGTAATCTGTTCGTAGACAGATGCAATTTCCTCCCGGGTTGCAAGGTTTTCAGAAAAAGCACTTGCACTTCCCGCTGCGATTCCCATATGGAACGCATGGAGGTAATCTTCTTTTTCCATGTAGCCTGCCATGAATCCGGCTACCATCGAGTCTCCTGCGCCGACGCCGTTGATAAGCTTTCCTTTCGGGGCCGGAGCTTCAAAGACCTCACCGGATGCGGCAACGAGAACGGCTCCTTCGCCTGCCATGGAAACCAGAACGTTCTGTGCGCCCTTTTTCTGCAGCTGTTTTGCATACGGAACAACCGACTCTCTTGTCTTTAATTCCACACCGAAAATCTCGCCGAGTTCGTGATTGTTCGGTTTGATGAGGAACGGGTGGTACGGCAGAACCTTCATCAGCAGATCACGGGTCGCGTCTACGACGATGCGGATGCCCTTGCTGTCGAGCATTTCCATAATTTTCTGATAGGCATCATCTGCCATGGATGACGGGATGCTGCCTGCGAGGAAGAGAACGTCGCCCTCGCCGAGTGCGGAAAGCTGTTTCATCAGCTCTTCCACTTTTTTCTCCGGGATTTCGGGTCCCTGTCCGTTGATCTCAGTTCCGTCAATGCTCTTTAATTTGACGTTGATGCGGGAATATCCTTCTTCCAGCCAGATGCAGCCGTTTTTAATTCCCATCTGGTCGAGCCGTCCCGCGATTTCTTTTCCGGTAAAGCCTGCCAGAAATCCGAGCGCTGTGCTCTCAATTCCAAGGTTTCCAAGTACGGTCGATACGTTGATTCCTTTTCCGCCCGGAAGCATCAGCTCGGAGCTTGTGCGGTTGGTAAGGCCGAGCTTGAAGTCTTCCACCGATACAATGTAGTCCAGAGACGGATTGAATGTCACTGTGTAAATCATATTTCCCTCCTGCTTTATTTTGATCGTGTTTGCTTTGATAAGATTATCATATCGTCATATTCATTCAAAATCAATCATTAATATTTCATGAATTTTCCCTTCTCTTTTTATCACATTTGCATAAGTTTAGAGTTTTGTGACGGATTTTCCCGGTTTATCGCCCTGTTTTGACCGACTTTGACTGATCGTCATCTTTTCTTCCCTGTCACGCATTGATCACTTTATTCTCTCCATTTCGGTCATTTTTTATCAGACACTTTCTTTCTGTTCTCATTTTTGTACTTTACTTTTTCCGGATTTGGTACTAAAGTGAAGAGAAATCAAAAAAAGAATTTCCAGAAGAGGTGATTTTATTTGAAACGATACTATATTCTTCACTATTTTGATCCCGCCAATGTGGGCAGTTTTCTGCTTGTCTCACTGCTCGGCCTGATTCTGGTGCTTGCCCTTGTGCTTCTGATTGCAAAATTGCAGATTCAGCGGCAGCTAAAAGAGGAGACAGAGGAAAAAGCGAAAAAAATACGCCGGAAGAAACACCAGCGCAGGCAGTATCAGATTGTGGAAAGCTTTTATGAGCTGGTTTTCTCCGGCACTTCGATTCTTCTCTTCCTCTCCCTCTACTACATTATCGACGAGCGTCTGCCGCAGATTTCGATGTACTGGGAGAAGTATCAGGATGTGGTGCTTCTTGTCTTTATCGTGCTCTCCGTCTTTCTGACAAGCTGGCTCGATGTGGTTCTCGTAAAGCTCACGCATCTTGAGCCGGAGCAGAAAGCATCGGTGCGGCTGATTTCGGTCTTCTATATTGTACTGATTCTCCTGTACATCCGCTTTATCTACGAGGACACGAATTATGACGGGCTGATTCTCTATTTCCTGACGCTGACGGTCGGCCGCTTCCTGTATTTCGACTTTACGGTCAAGAGTTTTCTTGAAACGATGCGGGGCGTGTTGGAAAATCTACCGCTTCTTGTCATCATGAGCGCCTACTCCGGTTTCGTGTGCTGGTATGGGTTCCATGTTGGCTTTCTGCTGAAATCAAATGGCGTCATTTTGAGCACCTTTCTTGCCCATCTGTTTATGGACTGCTCGATCTTTCTGCTCCACAAGACAGGAATTTTAAAGCATGTGATACGAAAAATTTAAAACCGGCATTTTTTTACCAGCCATATATCAAAAGCTCTGCAGATCAGAATTTTGCATTTTCTGTTCTGCAGAGCTTTTCTTATTTAATGTTCTTTTTTACATGCCAAACAGCAGTGCAAAGCCATGTACGACAAAAGCTGCCAGCCAGGCGATCACACACTGGGAAACGACAACACCGGCTGCCCATCTGCCGCCAAGCTCCCGCTTGATGGAAGCGACTGCCGCCACACACGGCGTATAGAGGAGGCAGAAAACCAGAAGGCTTAATGCGGAAACCGGTGTCAGAATTTCGGTCAGCTGCGCGGTCGTGCCGAACAGTACGGAAAGTGTGGAGACGACACTCTCCTTTGCCATAAATCCGGTTAGAAGGGCGGTCGATACTCTCCAGTCTCCAAATCCAAGCGGCCGAAAAACCGGGGCGAGACGGCCGGAGACAACGGCGAGAATGCTGTCCTTGGAGTCCTCCACGACATTGAGATGCGTTCCAAAGGTCTGTAAAAACCAGATCACAATCGTGGCAACAAAAATGACGGTGAATGCCCGCTGCAGGAAGTCTTTTGCCTTATCCCACAAAAGCTGTCCGACATTTTTTGCCCCCGGCATGCGGTAGTTTGGAAGCTCCATGACAAACGGAACGGCTTCCCCCTGGAATAAAGTTCCCTGCATCAGCATCGCCATCAGGACAGCCATGAAGATACCACCGAAATACAGAAGAACCATCACAAGGGCACTGTATTTCGGGAAGAATGCGGCGGTAAAGAACGCGTAAATCGGAAGTTTTGCCGAACAGCTCATAAACGGAGTTAATAGGATCGTCATTTTCCGGTCACGCTCGGAAGGCAGGGTGCGGCTCGCCATGACGCCCGGCACGGTACAGCCAAAACCGACCAGCATCGGCACGATACTGCGGCCGGAGAGGCCGATTTTCCGGAGCAGCTTATCCATCACAAATGCCACGCGCGCCATATAGCCGCTGTCTTCCAGAATGGACAGGAAGAAAAACAGGGTGACGATGATCGGAAGGAAGCTTAAGACACTTCCGACGCCGTTAAAAATACCGTCAATCACAAGGGAATGAAGCACCGGATTGACGCCCCATGCTGTCATGGCGCTGTCCACGAGCTCGGTCAGTTTTCCGATCAGAACCTCCAGCACACTCTGCAGCGATGCTCCGATCACATGGAAGGTCAGGAAAAAGACAGCCGCCATAATCCCGGCAAAACATGGCAGAGCCGTATATTTTCCGGTCAGCACACGGTCAATTTTTGTGCTCCGCACATGCTCGCGGCTCTCTTTTGGTTTTACCACGGTCTCACGGCAGACTTTTTCAATAAAATTAAAACGCATATCCGCAATCGCCGCCGCGCGGTCCAGGCCGCGCTCCGTCTCCATCTGACAGACGATATGCTCGAGCATCTCTTTCTCGTTTTCATCGAGGGCCAGCTGCTCCAGGATCAGCGCATCGCCCTCTGCCAGCTTGCTCGCCGCAAACCGCACCGGAATATCCGCCCTTGCGGCGTGATCCTCGATCAGATGCATGATCGCATGCAACGCACGGTGGACGGCACCGCCGTGGTCATTCGCCTCACAGAAGTCCTTTCTGCCCGGTTTTTCCTGGTATTTGGCCACATGGACAGCATGGGCAACCAGTTCATCGATTCCCTCGTTTTTTGCAGCGGAAATCGGGATAACCGGGATGCCAAGTCTCTCTTCCATCTGGTTCACGAGCACAGAACCGCCGTTTTCGCGTACCTCATCCATCATGTTGAGGGCCAGTACCATCGGAACGTCGAGTTCCATCAGCTGCATCGTCAGATACAGGTTTCGTTCGATATTTGTCGCATCTACAATATTGATGATGCCGCGCGGATGCTCGTTCAGAACGAAATTCCGGGTGACGATCTCTTCGCTTGAATACGGCGACATCGAATAAATGCCGGGAAGATCGGTGACCAGCGTGTTTTTCTGGCCGCGGATTTCACCGTCCTTCCGGTCTACGGTCACGCCGGGGAAGTTTCCGACGTGCTGGTTGGATCCCGTTAATTGGTTGAACAGGGTGGTCTTGCCGCAGTTCTGGTTTCCGGCCAGCGCAAAGGACAACAGCTCTCCTTCCGGCAGCGGATGCTCCTCTGCCTTATTGTGGTACTTTCCGCCCTCTCCAAAGCCGGGATGCGGAATTGCTTTCGCATCCGGCTGCTCTTTTTCTTTTACAGCGTCCCGCATCTCATCAATGGCAATCCGTCCGGCATCGGCGAGGCGGAGTGTCAGTTCATAGCTGTGAATCCGCACTTCCACAGGGTCTCCCATCGGTGCATACTTTACCATCGTCACTTCCGCCCCCGGAATGATTCCCATATCTAGGAAGTGCTGCCGCAGCGCGCCCTCTCCTCCTACCGTGCGGACGGTCGCTGTTTTGCCGATCGGCAGTTCTTTCAGTGTCATATATTTCACTCCTTATTGATTCTCATTATCAATAGTAAGTATATGACACAATTCGACTGCGGTCAAGCAATTGCCATTATTTCTCTTTTTGTTTTTCTTCGAGCTTCTTCTGTACACTCGGAAACAGCTCCAGATCCGTGTGTGGGATTGCCTGGGCCGCTTTCATCATAGAGATGAAAGCGGCGACCTGGCCGAACTGGATGTAGACCATCTCGTCCAGAATGCGGTCAATATCGTCGATGCAGGTCCGATCCAGCAGGATTTTTTCTGCTCCCGCAAGCGACGTATTTCCGGCGCAGATCAGGCGGCTGCGGTCCATATCCGGGTACATGCCGATCGTGATGGCGGATTCCTTTGAAACGTGCTTTCCAAATGCACCAGCCGCGTAAAACCGGTCAATTTCTTCCATGGAAATGCCGGATTCACGCATCATGTACTCAACCATCGTGTAGGCCGCTGACTTTGTACGAAGGAATTCGGCGATATCACTCTGATAGAAGCACAGCCCTTCACTATATTCAACGCACCACTCTCCCGTCTCCGGGTCTTCCTTGATCTTTTCGGACCGCTCCGGCTGCAGGGTACCGAACAGGTTGATCCAGCCATTTAGGAATAATTCCGCGAGCAGATCGATAATGCCGGAACCGCAGATGCCCTTTGGCTTACCCTCTCCGATTACATGGCACTGGATTTTCCCGTCTTCTATTTTTACCGTATCAACAGCGCCTTCTGCAGCTCGCATGCCGGTTTTGACCACGCCGCCCTCGAGCGCCGGACCGGCAGCGCCTGCGCCGCAGAGCAGAAATTCCCGGTTTCCGACGACAAGCTCGCCGTTCGTTCCGATATCAAAAAAAACGCTGATCGTTTCTTTTTTATAGAGTTCCGTTGCGATCATACCGCTTAATATATCACCGCCCAGGTAATTGGATTTTCCCGGCACGCAGTAGACACATCCCTTCATGGGAAATCCCATCTCTTTCGCCGGAAGGAATCCGACGCGGTCTGCGCGCACGGCGTACGGGGATGAAAAGACGCAGAACGGATCCAGTCCCAGCAGGAAATGGATCATCGTTGTGTTGCCGGATACGACCATTGAGAGAACATCCGACGGCACAATTCCTGTCTTTTGGCGAAGTTTTTCAAAGAGCAGTGTAAATGTCTCCATCGTACACGCACGGATGTCCTGCAGTACCTCCGGTTTATCCTTACAGGCAAAGATTCTCGTCAGAATATCGGTTCCATAGGCAGTCTGGCGGTTGTATTCGCTCTCCTCGGCAAGCACGGTACCGTCGCTGCAGTTTACCAGGCGCACAACGACGGTCGTACTTCCAAGATCAGCGGCATAGCCGTAATGCTCTGCTGCTGTATCGCCCGCTTCCAGATCAACCGCCTGCCAGATGCTTCCATTCCATGCGAGGGAAACCGTTATGTTATAGTCTGCCTCATCGCAGATGGGATACAGTTTCTGCAGCGCTGGAAGGGTAAATGATGCGGTGATTCCTTTCTCTTTTAATGCATCCAGTATCCGCATCTGGCTGGAGCGGGCGTCCTCCTCCGTCGGCGGGACCAACTCCAGATACTGTTTCTGTGTTATTCCTCTATTCATTATTACTTCCTCATTTCCTGATCATTTTTCTGTTTCTTATTGTAGCACTTTTCTCTTTTCCAGAGAACTTATTTTTTTCACATTTTTACTACATTTCCATCACAGATTCCCATTATACTGCAAAGCATAGAAACAAAAAAGGAAGCAAACAAAACCGGAAGCCGGTTCCGGAACACAGTTTAAAATACAGATACCAGAAAGGAAGTATTTATTATGATGGACTACAGAAACAACTACAATAACGAAAACGAAACCAATAATGAGAACATGATGGCAGCAGAGCAGAACAGCTTCAACGGAAAGAAACCTTCTTCCAAAAATAAAAAAGCTGCTAAGCTTGCAAAGAAAATCGGAGCCATCGCCTTAAGCGCAGTTCTGTTCGGCGGTGTTGCCGGCGGTACCTTCCAGGCAGTCAACCACTTTGCCGGAAGCACGACAGCCACTGCAGCAACAACCACTGCACAGCAGACGACTTCCAACAGCAGCCTCTTAAAAGCCGCTGCCACATCCTCAAGCTCCACTTCCACCGGAACGATGGATGTTTCCACGATTGCGAAAAACGCAATGCCGTCGATCGTCTCCATCACAAACCAGTCCGTACAGGAAGTACAGAACTACTTCAGCATGTTCGGTTACGGTGCCCAGACTCCGCAGACCGAGGAGACCACAAGCTGCGGTTCCGGTATCATCATCGGAAAGAATGACACCGAGCTTCTGATCGTCACCAATAACCATGTAGTAGAAGATGCCGATACTCTTTCTGTCAGTTTTGTAAACAATCAGGTCTGCAAGGCAAATATCAAAGGTACCGATGCCGATAACGATCTTGCCGTCATCGCCGTTCCGCTCTCCGAGATCCCGGATGACACGATGAGCAGCATCGCTGTTGCCACGATGGGCGATTCTGATTCCGTTGAGGTCGGCGAGCAGGTCGTTGCGATCGGCAACGCACTCGGCTACGGCCAGTCCGTTACGACCGGTATCATCAGTGCTGCAAACCGTGTGATCGACAGCGATTCCTCTTCTGACGGAAGCTCCGATGGAACAACGGCAGATACTTCTTCCACCGATACAACCGGAAAGACCTACTTACAGACCGATGCAGCCATCAACCCTGGCAACAGCGGCGGCGCTCTTCTGAACATGAACGGAGAGGTCATCGGTATCAACTCCGCAAAACTTGCTTCTACAGAGGTAGAGGGCATGGGCTATGCAATCCCGATCTCCCGTGTTTCCGATATCATTGAAAATCTGATGAATGAGCAGACCAGAACAAAGGTTGCCGCAGAAGATCAGGGAACGATCGGCATCAAATGCCTCGATGTCAGCAGCCAGATCCAGCAGGCATACAATATGCCGGCCGGCATCTATATCTCCGAAGTAACCTCCGGCGGTGCCGCTGAAAATGCAGGTCTGAAATCCGGATACGTTCTGACCAGCTTTGACGGACATTCCATCACCTCCACCAGCGAGCTGAAATCCCTGCTGCAGTATTACTCTGCCGGCGAAACCATCGAGGTGGAAGTACAGGTTCCAGACAACGGATCCTATGAGACAAAGACCTTCTCCCTGACCCTCGGAACGAGCACCAGCTCTTCAGATGATCAGCAGAGCGATTCCCAGCAGAATGCGGGTTCATCCCGCTCTGCAGAGGGAGGAAATACCCTGACCTCCGCTACTCCTTCGATCTGACTGCCCGCTCTCCCGTGAAAGAAATCCATAAATAAAAAACATCATAAGCATGAAAGAAAGGCCCCGAAACATAACTCCAATGTTTCGGGGCCTTTCTCCTATTCTCTTAATCCATTTCTTATTTTTCTGCTCCTGCAACTGCCTCGCGGGCTGCTTTCTCTTCCGGATCTTCATCCAGAATGGAGAATGCAATATTGGTTGCATGGTCCGCGACACGCTCGAGTCCGGATACAAGATCGGAGAAGATCATGCCGGCTTCCGGCGTACATTCGTTGCGGGTCAGACGCTCTACATGCTTCTGCTGCAGATCCCGCTCCTCCTGATCAATGGAATTTTCAATATCAATGATCTCCTGCAGGTGCTGCAGATCATTCTTTGCAAACATTTCGATCGACTCATCGAGAATTTTTAATACCATATCCAGCATCTCGGAAAGATCCAGTTCGCCCTGTTTGCTGAAGGTCACATTGTCATTCGTCATCTGCACAGCAGAATCTGCGACATTCTCGGCATGATCACCAATCCGCTCGATATCATTGACCACATGGAACAGCGCACCGATGCGCATAACGTCTGATGTCGGCAGCGATGCCTGATTTAAGTGAACCAGATAGTTCGTAATCTCTTTGTTCAGGAAATTAATATTTTCCTCGACACGGTAGACCTCGTCGATTTCTTTCTGATCGCGGGTCACCAGCGTATTCATCGCGCGAATCAGGTTGGTCTCTGCCATCTGTGCCATACGCTCCATCTCACGGACAACCTGCAGAACTGCAGTCGTCGGGGACATCGCATGTTTCGAGCTGATGTAGGCAAGCTCGAACTTTTTGTCTTCCTCGTCATTTCCGCGGATGATAAAGTACGTTGCCTTCACCAGAAGCGGGGTAAACGGCAGCATCAGGAGTACCTGGCATACTTTGATGATCGAGTTTGCATTTGCGATCATACGGCCTGCTTCGTTTCCGGAAATACCCATAAAGAAGTCAACTACCTGATTTCCAAACAGCAGGAAAATAATGGAGCAGACAATCGTTCCGGAAATGTTGAACAACAGGTGGACACATGCCGCACGTTTTGCATCTTTTTTGCAGCCGAAGCTGGCAAGAATAGCGGACATCGTACATCCGATGTTGCATCCAAGCATCATAAACAGACAGATCGGAAGTCCCATCAGGCCCTCTCTTGCAAGAAGCATGATGATTCCGACCGTTGCAGAGTTACTCTGCAGAATCGCGGTAGCCACCCAGCCGACTAAGAACGCAAGAAACGGATTCGTCAGGGAACCGAGGGCATTTACGACTGCCGGAATCTCTTTTGCTTCGTTCAGGGCTCCTGAGATACCGGAGATACCCATAAACAGAATACCAAATCCCAAGATAACCTCGCCGAGACGGCTGATCGTCAGATTGTTCTTTACGAACATAACCATCAGAACACCGATGATGACAAACAGCGGCGCGATATCCGCAAGGTCAAACGCAATCAGCTGTCCGGTAACTGTCGTACCGATGTTTGCTCCGAGGATAATTCCAGGAGCCTGTGCCAGTTTCATCAGACCGGAGTTTACGAAGCTGACCACCATAACGGTTGTAGCGTTGGAGGACTGAATCAGCGCGGTAAAGAAAATACCGACCAGAAGACCGATCACACGGTTCTTCGTAAATACCTCCAGAATGCTTCTCATCTTGGATCCGGCAACCTTCTGCAGTCCTTCACTCATCAGCTTCATTCCATATAAGAAGAAGCCCAGACCGCCCATCAAAGACACTATTACACTCATATTCTTTTTTCTTCCTTGTCTTTTTCTGATGTCTTTTCAAAATCCCTGTCAAAGTATTTTCGTGTTTTGGTCTCAATATTTTACATTTACTTAACGCAGATTTTACAAGACACCTTTTTTATCATAAAAGAAATCATGACATTTGTCTATAGAAAAATTAAAAATTTCGACAAGAAATTTTCAGATTCTTTTCGTTTCTTTCTTGCATTCTACTTGATAATATTGTAACATTTAGGATTGCATTCTACTTGATAATATTGTAACATTTAGGATGTTTCCATATTATGAGGCGACATTTCCGCCTACAAAATTCAAAAGGAGAGAAAATTATGGAAAAGTTTAGCAAGCTGATGGAAAACACATTCAAGCTGCGGGAAAATGGAACAACGGTCAAAACCGAGATCATCGCCGGTGTCACCACGTTCATGACGATGGCATACATTCTTGCCGTCAACCCGAACATCCTTTCCTCCACCGGCATGGACCACGGCGCTGTCTTTACCGCAACGGCTCTGGCAGCCTTCCTTGGCACCCTGCTCATGGCACTTTTCGCCAATTATCCATTCGCTCTGGCACCAGGAATGGGCCTCAACGCCTATTTCGCCTACACCGTTGTTCTCGGCTACGGATATAGCTGGCAGGCAGCCCTGACCGCCGTTTTTGCAGAAGGTATCATCTTTATTGTACTTTCTCTGACCAACGTCCGTGAGGCGATCTTCAACTCCATTCCGGCCAGCCTGAAATCTGCAGTCAGCGTCGGCATCGGTCTGTTCATCGCATTCATCGGACTTCAGAATGCAAAAATTGTACTGCCGAACTCTTCAACCGTGGCAGGCCTCTATTCCCTGTCTTCCTACAATGCCAACCTGCAGTCTGCAGCCACATTAAACGGAACCGAGTATGTGGCAGGAACGTTTAACGATGTCGGAATCACCGTTCTGCTCGCAGTCATCGGTGTTATCTTCACCGCCGTTCTTGTCGTACGCAATGTAAAAGGAAACATCCTCTGGGGAATTCTTGCAACCTGGATCCTCGGCATGATCTGCCAGGCATGCGGTCTCTACGTTCCGAACCCGGCAAACGGCTTCTACAGCCTGTTCCCGGATTTTTCCAACGGACTTTCCATTCCAAGCCTTGCCCCGATTTTCGGAAAACTGGATTTCTCCATTCTGAAAACAGGCGAGTTCTTCGTGATCATGTTTGCATTCCTGTTTGTCGATATGTTTGATACCATCGGAACTCTGATCGGTGTATCTTCCAAGGCAAACATGCTCGACAAAAGCGGAAAACTTCCGCGCATCAAGGGCGCGCTGATGGCAGATGCTGTTGCTACCTGCGCAGGTGCTGTTCTTGGTACTTCTACCACAACGACTTTCGTTGAGAGTGCTTCCGGCGTTTCCGAAGGCGGCCGTACCGGTCTTACCGCTGTTACCACTGCAATCCTCTTCGGCCTCGCTCTGTTCCTCTCCCCGATCTTCCTTGCCATCCCGTCCTTTGCAACGGCTCCGGCACTGATCGTGGTAGGCTTCTACATGCTGACCAACGTAGTCAACATTGATTTCAGCGATCTTTCCGAGGCGATTCCGTGCTACATCTGCATCGGAGCTATGCCGTTCTTCTACAGCATTTCCGAAGGTATTGCCATGGGAGTTATCTCCTACGTTGCAATCCAGATCCTGAGCGGAAAAGCAAAAGAAAAAAAGATCAGCGTGATCATGTACATCCTGGCTGTTCTGTTTATCTTAAAATACCTTCTTCTGTAATGGCTTTTAACGATACAGAACCGCATAAAAAGGCTCCTGTCCCACAGATTTTATTCTGTGAAACAGGAGCTCTTTTTATGCTCTGAATCAAAAATTTTTATTCTGCCAGGGTCCGGTAAAAGCAGGTGCGGTTTCCGGTGTGGCACGCTGCGCCGACCTGTTCTACTTTGGCAAGGATTGTATCGTTGTCGCAGTCGATCAGAAGCTGTTTTACATACTGCACATGGCCGGAGCTCAGTCCCTTCGTCCAGAGCTCATTGCGGCTTCTGCTCCAGTACGTCATTTTTCCAAGGCGCAGTGTCGTCTCAAACGCTTCTTCATTCATGTAGGCGAGCATCAGCACTTCGTCATTTTCCGCATCCTGTATAACAACCGGAACCATGCCGTCGCTGTTTGTCTTAAAATCCGCCCAGGTAAAATCACATTTTAATGCTTGTTTCATCTCTTGTTCTCCTCTTTTTCTGCTCTTACAGGCTGCCCTTGGTCGAGAGCACGCCGGCAATTCTCGGATCGAAGGAAGTTGCCTCATCGAGTGCCTTCGCAAATGCTTTGAACATCGCCTCGATGATGTGGTGGTTATTTCCGCCGTCAAGCACTTTGATATGCAGATTCATCTGCGCCGCATAGGAAACGGCGTAGAAGAATTCTTTTACCATCTCGGTCTCCATCTCTCCTACTTTCTCCCGCGTAAATTCTGCCTGGAAAGAGAGATACGGTCTGCCGCAGAGGTCAACGGCCGAGAGCACCAGTGTCTCATCCATCGGAAGGATTCTGTCGCCGTAGCGGCGGATGCCCTGTTTGTCGCCGACTGCCTCGCGGATTGCAGTTCCGAGCACGATACCGGTGTCCTCGATCGTGTGGTGGCCGTCTACATCAAGATCTCCGTCTACAGAAACGGAAAGGTCGAAAAGACCGTGGCGGGCAAAGCCGTCGAGCATATGGTCAAAAAAGCCGATGCCGGTGTGGATGTCGCTCTTTCCCGTTCCATCCAGATTTAATGTCATGCGGATCTTTGTTTCTTTTGTCACGCGTTCTACGCTGGCTGTTCTGTTCTCCACTTACTCTTCCCCCTCAAAACGGACGGCAATCGAATTGGCGTGTGCCGTCAAGCTCTCTGATTTTGCAAAGCTCTCGATATCCTCGTGGATCTCGGAAAGGGCTTCTCTGGAATAATAGATGATGCTGGATTTCTTCACGAAATCGTCTACGGACAGCGGAGAGAAGAATTTTGCGGTTCCGTTCGTCGGCAGGATATGGTTCGGGCCGGCAAAATAGTCACCGAGAGGCTCGCTGGAGTTCTCGCCGAGGAAAATAGCACCGGCGTTATGTACCTTCATCATATCCTCAAACGGGTTCTTCGTCACGATCTCGAGGTGCTCCGGCGCGATGGCATCTACGGTGTCGATCGCTTCCTGATGCGAATCGGTGACAAGGATGTAGCCGAAGTTGTCCAGTGATTTGGAGATGATGTCGCTTCTGGAGAGGACTTTTAAGAAACCGTCTACCTCTTCACTTACCTTCTCTGCCAGTTCCTGGGAGGTGGTAATGAGGATCGCACTTGCAAGCTCATCATGCTCAGCCTGGCTTAAGAGATCGGCTGCCACGAACCGCGGATTTGCAGTTTCATCAGCAAGGACAAGAATCTCACTTGGGCCTGCGATGGAGTCGATGCTGACATTTCCGTATACGGCTTTCTTTGCAAGGGCAACGTAGATGTTTCCAGGTCCTACGATTTTATCGACTTTCGGAATGCTCTCGGTTCCGTAAGCAAGGGCTGCAATTGCCTGTGCACCGCCGATTTTAAAGACGCGGTCCGCACCGGCTTCTTTTGCTGCCGCAAGGACAACCGGGTTGACTTTTCCGTTTCTGCCGCACGGCGTTGTCATGCAGATTTCTTTGACTCCTGCCACTTTTGCCGGAAGAATGTTCATCAGAACGGAGGACGGATACGCTGCCTTTCCTCCCGGAACGTATACGCCGACACGGTTCAGGGCAGTCAGCTTCTGGCCAAGCATCGTTCCGTTCTCGGTGGAGGTGAACCAGCTGTTCTGTTTCTGTTTTTCGTGGAACTCACGGATATTTTTCATGGATCTGCGGATGACACCGATCAGCTCTGGATCTACGATGTTGTACGCTTCATCAATCTCTTCCTGTGTTACTTCTACGGTAGAAGCATCGAGTACCGCGTGGTCGAATTTCTCGGTATATTCGAAAACGGCTGCGTCTTTTCTTGTTTTTACATTCTCAATGATCTCCTGCACGGAAGCCTCGTACGTTCCGTACTGTGTCGGGCTTCGTTTCAGCATATTCTCCAGAATATTTTCTGTGGTCTCTTTTGTCAGTTTTACGATTCTCATACCAGTGCTCCTTTCAGATCCTGAATTAATTTGGTAATTCTCTCATTTTCCATCCGCATGCTCACCTGGTTGACAACCATACGCGCAGACAGCGGGCAGACCTCCTCGAGAACGGTCAGGCCGTTTTCCCGTAAAGTGCTTCCTGTCTCTACAATATCCACAATCACTTCGGAAAGTCCGACAATCGGTGCCAGCTCGATCGAGCCGTTCAGCTTGATCATCTCAACGGTCTGGTGCTTGCGGTTGTAGAAGTAATCCTTGGCAATGTTTGGGTACTTCGTTGCCACACGGATCTGCTGGTTGTGCTGCAGCAGCTCACGCGCGGATTCCGGTCCGCAGACACACATGCGGCACTTGCCGTAGCCAAGGTCCAATACCTCGTAGAGGCGTCTTCCTTCCTCCAGAATCGTGTCCTTTCCGACGATTCCGATATCCGCTGCGCCGTACTCCACATAGGTCGGCACATCCGGACCTTTGGCGAGGAAGAAACGGAACTTATGCTCTTCGTCCGTGAAAATCAGCTTTCTCGTATCTTTATTTTTCATTTCATCGCAGGTGATGCCGACTTTTTCCAGCAGTTCCAGCGTCTGGTACGCCAGGCGTCCTTTTGTCAGTGCAATGGTCAAATATCTCATCTTTTTCGTACCCTTCCTCTCCTACAGCTCCACCGGCTGTACTTCTCCTGTCGACAAATTGATGGCAAGCACCGAATCGCTCTTCTGAATATAGACAATGCCGCCGAACTGGTTCTTTCTGCCGTATTCTTCATAATCTGCAAGAACCTTGTCCCTTGCAAAGCAGACCAGCGCGACATCCATGCCCTTGCTTCTGTGCTCGTTGGCAAGTTTTACGGCCAGCGGCTGAAGGAAATCCGGGTAGAGCAGCATCGTTTTCGTATTGGCAATCGGAAGAGAAATTTTCTGGCGCTCCAGTGCATTCATCAGAGATTCCATGACAGTACAGAATCCGATCGCCGGCGCTTTCTTTCCGAAGTGCTGCAGCAGTGCATCGTAGCGGCCGCCTTTTACGATCGGCTCGCCGGTGCCGTAGGTGTAGGCCTGGAAAATAATACCGGTGTAGTAATGGAATTTGCTTAAAAGGCCGAGATCGAAGAAGACGTATTTTTCATAGCCGTAATCTTTAACGATCTCATAGATCGTAGCCAGACGATCGAGTGCCTCTCTTGCCGCCGGATTTCTTGTAAGGCCTTTTGCCTTTTCGAGAATCTCTGCATTTCCGAACAGCTGCGGAACATCACGGAGTGCTTCAAACAGATCACTTCGAAGGTTCTGTTTTGCCAGCAGCTCCTCGGCGCCAAAATGATTTTTAATGGAAATCAGTTCTTTTAATTCGTTCAGAACATCCTCGGAGAGAGCAGCTTCCTCGGCGAGCGCCTGGAAGAAACCTACGTGGCCGATGCTGATCTGGAAATCGGTAAGACCGGCATCCAGCATAACTTTTACGGTCATCGCAATGATCTCTGCGTCTGCCATTGCGGAATCATCGTTTAAGAGCTCGACACCCATCTGGGTGGACTCTTTTAAGCGGCCCTGATAGCTGCTGCTGTTGACGAAGCTGCTTCCTCTGTAGCAAAGGCGGATCGGCATCGTCTCTTCCATGAAATACATGGAGGCTGCGCGTGCAATCGACGGGGTAAAGTCCGGACGGAGCACAAGGGTGTTGCCGTCGCGGTCAAAGAATTTGTAGAGCTCGCGGGACGGTGTTGTTCCCACTTCTCTTCCGAATACATCAAAAAACTCGAACGTCGGTGTTTCAATATCCTGATATCCAAACGCATGAAATACCTGCTCAATCTGATTCTCCAGGTATAATTTTTTCGTACATTCCTGATTGTAGACATCCCGGACGCCTTCCGGGGTATGAATTAATCGATCCATGTTTTGTTGTCCTCACTTTTTCGCTTTAGTTCGCTACCATATTACCATATTGAATTTAAAACTATGGTTAGTATATCGGAAAACATTTTCCCTGTCAACCCAAAATTTTAATCCGCTTTCGAATCCCGTATCTCCAGATCCTTCTGGATTCCGTTCAGGTACGGGACGAGAACGCTGCTTCCCGTTCTGGGAAGGAAGAATGACGTTTCAAGCTCGGTGTAGGAAAAATGCTTCTTTCCGCCGTTCTGTCCGCGGTCCCAGAAGGTTTTCATCGTCTCATACCGCAGGTAATAATATTCGTCCCGCGCCGTAAAATACAGCAGCAGGAAGGAAATCCCCCCCTGCTGCTCGAAATCTTTCATAAACGTGACCTGGTGCTCGTGGATGTTTGCGAGCGGAAAGGAATCCGTTTTGCACTCTTTGGCATCGAAGCAGACGGGAATGCCCTGTACAGCGCCGATGTAATCAACGGTACTCTTCTTTTCAAAATAAGCCAGCGTGATGTGTCTGCTCTCCTTATCTATTTTGATCGGGGTGATCGGCGTCGGCACCTTCTGGATCAGTGCCAGATGCTTGTCACGGTACTGCTCGTTTGTGCGGTTGATCATTTCCTCCAGCGTTGATCCGCGGAGTCCCCTCGATGTCCATGCCATAATTCCTGTCCTCGTCTTCGTTCTGTTCTTATTCAATCAGAGAAATTTTGTTCAGCGGCCAGTAGCGCAGAAAGGCCTTGCCGATGATCTTGTCTTTCTCTACGTACGGATTCAGCCAGTAGCGGGAATCCTTTGATACGTTCCGGTTGTCGCCGAGCATAAAGTAGCAGCCCTCCGGCACCTCATACGGTCCGAAATCGCCGACCGGTGTTTCCGGGCAGAAATCATCGCGCAGCGGCTCGGTGGAATCGTTGATATACACCTTTCCGTCGCGGATCGTAACCGTCTCTCCCGGCAGTCCGATGATGCGCTTGATAAACTTCTGCTTCTCGTCGTCCGGATAATAGAAAATAACGATGTCATACCGCTGCGGATCGCTCTTTACATAAGCAAGGCGGTTACCGAAGATCTGGTCTCCAGTCATAATCGTGTTTTCCATGGAAGGAGACGGGATTCTTGCGTTGATGACAATGACCTGCTCCACAAAAACGACGACTGCCACGACAATGGCGATCATTTTTACATATTCCCAGATTTCCCGTCCAATGCTCGTCTCCTCCGTTTTTCTTGGTTTTGTTTCTTTCTTTTCGTTGTCTTTTCGGCTCATAATCCTTCTCCCGTCAAATGTTCTCCCTGTAAAATCCGTCGCACGGATGATGGCAGGGGCGCTGTAAAGGTTTTTCCGGACAGATCCGATAAGGTGCCCGTAAGCTCTGGAAATACCGCCTTCCACGAATGGAGAAGTTGGTATTTCAGTCCGTATTTTTCCCGGAAGCGGCGGTTAAACTCCGCATCCCCGTATTTCGTATCTCCCGCAAGCGGATGACCGATGCTCGCGAGATGGCTGCGGATCTGATGGCTCTTTCCGGTCACCAGCTCAACCTCCAGCAGCGTACAGCCTCTTCCGGCACAGAGCGGCCGGTATGCGGTTTCTATGTAAACAGCATCTCCCTGCTGCTCTCTCTGAATCGAAACACGGTTTGTCCTCTCATTTTTTGTGAGGTATCCGCGGATCCGCTCTGTCTCTGTCACGGTTCCTTTTACAACCGTCAGGTAGTATTTTCCAACAGCCCGCTCTGCGATCAGTTCTGAAAGCTGCTGCGTCGCCGCAACGGTTTTTCCGGCAAGAATCAGACCGCTGGTGTTCCGGTCCAGACGATTGCAGAGTCCGGCGCGGAACATGGTCTCCTCCCCGGCATTTTTTTCCGAAAGATAGGCGCCGAGCGCTTCGGTAAGGCTCACATCCGTCTCTTTCGCCTTCTGTGAGAGGACACCTGCTGGCTTGTTCAGGAAAATTACTTTTTCGTCTTCATAGACGATATCCAGCTTCGGATACTTTACCTGTTTTCCAGCCGCCGGTTTTTCCGGTGTTTTCCGAAATTTTTCGATGGTCTCTTCCGCCAGATACAGCCGGATCGTATCGCCTGTTTTCAGCTTTTCACTGCCGTCCGCCTTTTTCTGGTTCAGCACAATGTTTTTCTTTCGCAGCATTTTATAGAAGAAGCTCTTTGGCGCCTCCTCCATATATTTGGACAGATATTTGATGAGCTGCTGCGCGCAGTCTTTTTCTGTCACGGTCAGTTCTCTCATAGCAATGGTCTCCTACAGTGCCAGCGCCAGCATCGTGTGTTTCACCAGTTCCGTGCGGGACAGATCCGGGTACCGCTCATCCGGTTTGAAGTTTTCACTGGCGCTCTTTTCCAGCTCATCGTAGTTGCGGTTCAGGGAATCGAGGCGCTCCAGAAACGCTTTTTCCCGCTCAAAAATCTTCACATGGCATTTGTAGCCGTTGGCACGGATGATCTTGTTCAGATACGTAGTGCAGTCCTCGATCTGTTTCTGGTCTTTGGCACGCGAGGTGTAGCAGGCGATCTCCTCACCGCAGAACGCCGCTGCTTCGATCATCAGACTCGATTTTTCCTGTGTGATATACATTTCATATCCCATCAGCAGTTTTCCTTTTTTTGCCTCAATGGCATCGTACACTGCTTTGTTCACTGGCTTTTGCATAACCATCATGATAAAACCGACGGCGGCGCGGCAGCCCGGCAGACAGCCTACTACGGCGACAACCGTAAAAATGTTGCTCTTGTTTCCGTCTGCAAGCACAAGTCCGACAATAAAAACGATGGCCGGAAGGACGAACAGTCCCAGTGTCACAAGCAGTCTTTTTTTCTTTTCCCGGCGGATATAGCCGTAATCCCCTTTTCTGATCTTCATTCTTCTGTCATTTCCCTTCTTCGATAAGATCCCCGCTCATCTTCTGCGTGTCTATTTCTTTTTGTGCACGTTGCGGAGCGTCTTTTTCGGCCGTCCGCCTGTTTTGGCTTTTCCCTGTCCGGAACGGTCATTCGCCGTCTTCTGGCCAAAGCCTTTTCCGTTGGACCCTTTTCCTCTTGACGGTTTTCCTGCCTCCCCGGCCATCTTTCTCGGCCGTACGAGACATTTCGGTCCTAATCCGATCAGATCCTCCCGGTGTGTCCGGCGCAGTGCCTCGCAGACGAGCTCATAGTTCTCCGGATTCCGGTACTGAATCAGCGCACGCTGCATCGCCTTCTCATGCGGCGATTTCGGCACGTAAACCGGATCCATCGTCCGCGGGTCAAGACCGGTATAGTACATACAGGTGGAAAGTGTGGAAGGCGTCGGATAGAAGTCCTGTGCCTGCTCCGGGATAAATCCCATATCGCGGATGTACTCGGCAAGCTCCACCGCATCCTCCAAGTCACACCCCGGATGGGACGACATAAAATACGGAAGTGCGTACTGCTGCTTCCCCGTCTTTTTGTTGCACGCATCGAAGCGGCGGATAAATTCCTGATATACTTCGTGGCGCGGTTTTCCCATATAGGAAAGCACACGGTTCGAAACGTGCTCCGGCGCAACGCGGAGCTGACCGCTGATGTGATCCTTTACCAGCTCGGAAAGGAACGTCTGGTCTTTATCGGCCAGGACATAGTCAAAACGGATGCCGGAGCGGATAAAGACTTTCTTCACGCCCGGAATGTCTTTTAATTCCCGCAGCAGCTTCACATAATCTCTGTGATCTGCCACCATATTTTTACACGGCTCCGGGAAGAGACAGTTCCGGTTCGGGCAGGCGCCTTTGGTAAGCTGCTTTTTGCATGCCGGACCGCGGAAATCCGCCGTCGGGCCGCCGACATCGTGAATATAGCCTTTAAATTCTTTTTCCTGAACCATCTGCCGCGCTTCCGCCAGAATGGATTCGTGGCTTCTTGTCTGCACAACGCGTCCCTCGTGGAACGTCAGCGCGCAGAAACTGCAGGATCCAAAGCAGCCGCGGTTGCTCGTCAGACTGTATTTGATTTCCCCAAGCGCCGGCACACCGCCGTCTTTTTCATAGCTTGGGTGATAGGCGCGCATGTATGGAAGCGCATAGACATCATCCATCTCCTGCTCTGTTAAAGGACGGGAAGGCGGATTCTGTACAATGTAGCCCTGGCCCTCATACGGCTCTGCCATCGGCTTCGCATTGATGGCATCGGTATTTTTATACTGAATCGCAAAGCTCTCCGCATACGTCCGCTTGCTCTCCCGCACCTCCTCGAATGACGGCAGCACCACCGGGTCAATCAGGTGATCCAGCGTTTTGCTCCGATAAACGGTTCCCGGAATAAAGGTGATATCATGAACGTCAATGCCAGCCGCAAGTGCATCTGCAATCGCTACGATCGAAAGTTCTCCCATTCCGTACGAAATCAGATCCGCACCGGAATCGAGAAGGACGGAGCGGCGCACCTGGTCAGACCAGTAATCGTAATGCGAAAGGCGCCGGAGCGATGCCTCGATGCCGCCGAGGATCATCGGTGTATGTTTATACGTTCTCCGGATCAGATTGCCGTACACGGTAACCGCGCGGTCCGGCCGTTTTCCCATGACACCGCCCGGCGTAAAGGCATCTGTTTTTCGGTGCTTTTTCGCCACGGTATAATGGTTGACCATGGAATCCATATTTCCGGAAGAGACAAGAAAGCCAAGACGCGGTTCACCGAAAATCGAAATGCTGTTCTCGTCCTTCCAGTCCGGCTGTGAGATGATGCCGACGGAATAGCCGTTCGCCTCGAGCACACGGCTGATGATTGCCGGTCCGAACGAGGAATGGTCCACGTAGGCATCTCCGATGACATAGACAAAGTCAAACTGTTCGATTCCCCGTTCCTTCATCTCTTCTCTTGTAATTGGTAAAAAAGGCATGCTTTACTTTCCTTTCTGTGTTTCGGCGTCCGCTATGCCAAGCGCCGCTTTTTCTTCCTGCGTCAGGAGACGGGCACTGCCCTTTGGCAGCGCCGGATCAAGTTCCAGGCTCCCCATCGACAGCCGTTTCAAATAGACGACCGTTTTTCCGACCTTCTCAAACATGCGCTTGATCTGGTGGAAGCGGCCCTCACAGATGGTAATGCGGATCCGGCTTTCAAAAATGCCAGGCTCTTTTTCTGTCGTTTCCAGAATGGTAAGCTCGGCCGGAAGTGTCGGTTTGTCGTCCCCAATGTCGAGCCCTTCGGCAAATGCCTGCCGATCTTCTTCTGTCACTTTTCCGTCAATCACGGCCTCATACACTTTCGAGACATGCGATTTCGGAGAGAGCAGCCGGTGGGAAAGGGCTCCGTCGTTCGTAATCAGCAGCAGCCCTTCGGTGTCCTTGTCGAGCCGTCCGACCGGAAAGAGGTCTTTTCTTGCCGCATCACTTAAAAGATCGAGTACGGTACGGTCACGGCGGTCCTCCGTCGCAGAGACGACACCCGCCGGTTTGTGGAGCATCCAGTATTCCATTTTCACATAGGAAATGCTGTTTCCGTCCACAGTCACCTGCGCTTCATCCGGGTCGACTTTCAGTTCCGGGGCTTTTGCCGTAATTCCGTCTACGGCCACCCGTCCCTTCCGGATCAGGGCCTTTACTTCCTGGCGTGTTCCCACACCCATGTCCGCCAGATATTTATCGAGTCGTAATTTACTCATACCATCCGCCATCCTGCATAATATTTATTTTTTAACGTTCCGTTGTTTATTTTTCCCCAGCCAAGTGGGAAATCATCCAGGCACACAAGCACTCTTCCTCGGAAAACGAGAGTGTCTCACCCTTTAAGTAGCGCATGACACGGTCATCTCCCTTAGGAATGGTCAAACACGAAACGTATTCTTCTTTTTTCAGATACGCCGCCAGCGCCTGGGACGGCTCGAAGCGGTTTTTCTTTACGGTGCCAAGCGAAAGTCCGGTCCGCAGATAGCGCAGACCCTTTGCCGCACAGACACCTTCCGGCAGAAAATAGAGCTGGTCTTTCACAAGGGCAAACGAACCATTCTTCCAGTCCATGCGCACGCCAGCAAGAAACTCTTCCGCCTCTTTCGGCAGCTTCTTTGTCGTTTCCAAAAGGCGGGACGGCTGCCGTTTCCGGCTCTCTCCCTGCTTTTTCAGGAGCGCCACGAAATGGCCTTCTCCCTCCATCCGCTGCGGGAAAATATGAACGCACCGGGAAAGATCGCGGCCATTCACGGATACTCCCGGCGCAAACCCTTCGTAACCCGGGGTAATTTCCTGCACTTCCATATCCGGATGCGCATCCAGCAGTCCTGCGATGACCTCTTCGTTCTCCTTTACAGAAAACGTACAGGTAGAGTACAGCAGCTCTCCGCCCTCTGCAAGCATCTGATACGCCTGCTCGATCAGTTTTTTCTGGATCGGCACATAATGCTCCGGCCCATTTTCACTGTAGTAGCGCAGCATTGAGCTCTCTTTTCGGAACATGCCCTCCCCAGAGCACGGCGCGTCAAGAAGGATCTTGTCAAAAAAGGCCGGATACAAGGTTACTAATTTTTCCGGATCCTCGCTCGTCACGAGAAGACGTCCCACTCCCTGGATTTCCAGGTTGCGCAGCAGCGCCTTCGCCCGCGAATTGCTGATATCGTTTGCCAGCAGCATGCCGCCCTCACCGATCCGGCTTCCCAGCTCCGTTGCCTTTCCGCCCGGTGCCGCACAGAGATCGAGCACACGGTCATCCGGCTCAATTGGAAGGCGGGATGCCGGTGTCATCGCACTCGGCTCCTGCAGATAATACAGGCCCGCATAGTAATCGGCATCCTTTGCCGGATTGCAGCTCTCTTCATCGTAATAAAATCCATTGGGGATCCACGGAACCTTCTTAAGCGGAATATCGGTCCGCCTAAGAAACTCTTCTGTCGAAATTTTTCCGTTGTTTACCCGCAGTCCTCTATGTACCGCCTCGTCAAATGTCTTGCGGTATGCCTCATATTCTTCCTCACCGAGCAGCTGTTTCATCTCCTGCTCAAAGGCTTCCGGCAGTGTGATCATATCCGTTTATCCCCTTTTGTTCTAAAGTTCGTCTGTAATTGCCTGTGCGCGGTATCCCTCTGCAATCAGATCCAGTTCTTTGTGGAACCGTTTTAACTCCTGCAGATCGTTCTGCGCATAGATGTGATAAAACTCATCCTGAATTTTTTCTACTTCGCGTTTGTTCGTCACCTTGTAAAGATTCTCGATATTATTCAGGATATCCGTGATCAGATTCCGCTGCATCTGGGAGGAATTCTGTGCATCCATAATCTCACTCCGCACAGAGGACATCTCATTATCCAGCACAATGATCGCCTTTGCAGCTGCGCTTAAGCGCTCCCGGATGTGGTCCGGAATGTTTGCCTTATATTTGTACTGCAGCGAGTGCTCAATCGTCGCCCAGAAATCCATCGCCATCGTGCGGATCTGGATTTCCACCTGGATGCGCTTCGGGCCGTTCATCGTCTCCACGGTATAGTAAACAATGAGGTGATAGCTCCGGTAACCGCTGTCCTTCATGTGGCGGATGTAGTCTTTCTCGCTCTTAATCTCAATATCCGACCGCTTCTGGATCAGGTCGGCAACCTTTTCGATATCTTCAACGAACTGGCAGATGATGCGGATGCCCGCGATATCCTCCACCTGCTCCTCCATCTCTTCGGGCACAATGCCCTTTCTCTGCATTTTTTCCAGAATACTGGAAACACTCTTCACACGGCCGCTCACGCTCTCGATCGGTGAGTACAGCCCTTTTCCGTGATGCTCCTTGATCAGATGCCGGAATTTCACCTGTAATTCCTTGACAGCCAGCTCGTATGGTTCCAGAATCTCATGCCATAACAGTATATCCATGTCCCCTAATCTCCTTTTTTGCTCCTGCTTTCAGCCATTTTTCTTATCGGATGGTAAACGTTTTGGAAATTCAATCCCCACCCTGTTACTTTATGCCTGTCTTTTCTGTTTTATGACTGTTTTTCAGAAACTTTTTTGAAATAGACACGGGCAGTTTTTTATGCCTGCCGTTTCGAAAGCTGCTCCAGAACGCGGCACAGGTACTGATACGTTCTCTCCACGGAGGAAATTGAAAGCCGCTCCTCGGTCGTGTGGATCGCTTTCATATTCGGACCGAAGGATACACAGTCAAGACCGTAAAGCTTTTCATAGAACAAACCGCATTCCAGTCCGGCATGAATCGCTTCCACTGCCGGTTTCTGTCCATACATGGCTTCATATTCCGCCACCATCAGATCGCGGAGGGCAGAATCCTCTTTATACTCCCATGCCGGGTACGCGCCCTCTACGTGGAACTCACCGCCCAGGAAACCGATCAGATACTCCAGCTTGTCGGAAAGGGCTTCTTTTGCACTTCCCACGGAGCTCCGCACACTCGCACACGCATGCAGGTGATCCGGCTCTAATTTCAGAATGCCGAGGTTCAGGGATGTTTCCACCAGTCCCGGGATCTGGCCGCTCATCTTCTGTACCCCGTTCGGAAGATTCATCAGGAAAAAGACGGTTTTCTGCAGGCTGACCGGATGAAGCGCCGGTGCAGCGCCCTCGCCTGTTTTCTCTACCGTAACGGTAATACCGTCATCTGTTCCGCTGTACTCTCTGCGAAGATTTTCGGTGAAGCGTGATGCTTCCTCTTTTAAGATCTCTTTCTCTCCGCCGTCGATGGCAAGAAGCATGCGGGTTGTCCGCGGAATGGCGTTGTCTTTTAAGCCGCCCTCCAGCTCGATCAGGGCATAATCCATCTTTCCTGCCAGTTCGTACAGGAAACGGCCCGCCAGAATGTTGGAGTTGGCACGGTTTTTGTGGATTTCCGTACCGGAATGGCCACCGGCAAGACCGGAAATCGTCACTTCCATCTGCTCACCCATCACTTCGCTTCTGCGCACCGGCAGATCCATCATGGCTGTCATACCGCCTGCGCACGATACGGTGAGAATGCCTTCCTCTTCAGAATCCATATTTAACAGTGTTCTTCCCTTTAATTCATTCCCGTTTAATGCTGCTGCGCCGAGCAGTCCGATCTCTTCATCCGTCGTAATCAGTGCCTCGATGGCCGGAAGCTGCAGATCATCCGATTCCAGCACAGCCAGCATATAGGCAACGGCAATTCCGTCGTCTCCGCCAAGCGTCGTGTCCCTGGCATAAATCTCATCGCCGTCGATGTGAAGCTCAAGGCCGTCCTTCGTAAAATCGTGGCTGCTGCCCGGCTTCTTCTCGCAGACCATATCGCAGTGGCCCTGCAGAATCACGGTCGGAGCCAATTCACATCCCTTCGATGCCGGGCGGCGGATGATCACGTTGTTGGACGCATCCTGATACCAGGATAATTCATGGTCCCTTGCAAACTGAACCAGATAGTCGCTCACTTCTTTTGTGTTTCCGGAGCCGTGCGGAATGCGGCAGAGCTCTTCAAAATAATAAAATACCCGTTCCGGTCTTAATCCTGCTAATACGCTCATTTTTTCTTCTCCCATCTTCTTTTTTTCAAAGCTTCGTCATACTCTATTTTAGAAAGCGGGAGGAGGTTCGAACGTCATGAAAAAATCACTTTTATTTCTCTCTTCCCTGCTTCTTTTTTTCTGTCTTCTTATCTTTCCCGCGCGGACTTTTTTCTATGCCTGCGAGGGTGTCAATCTCTGGTTTCATACCATTCTTCCGTCACTTCTGCCGTTTCTGATTCTGACATCTCTTCTTCTGGAAACAGGAGCCGCGCGGCGGATCTCTGCCCGTGCAGAAGTTTTTTTTCAAACGGTTTTCGGTCTTTCCCCGGCTGGGTTTTATGCACTTTTTCTCGGTCTTTTCTGCGGTTTTCCCATGGGAGCGCGCATCACTGCCCAGCTCTATGAGGCAGAAGAAATTGACCGGAACGAAGCGTGCTATCTTTTAACCTTCTGCAGCAGTCCGAGTCCTGCTTTTCTGTCTTCCTATGTTATCTTAACTGCGTTTTCCGGACAGATCCATCCCGGGTTCGTCTTCGGCGTGCTCTACGGTTCCAATTTTCTAACTGGTTTTCTGTTCCGGCTTGTTTTCCGCCGCTTCCGCCTGCACCGGCACACCGCCCATCGGACACATTCCGTGGAAAAAAAAGAGATGTCAAAACAGACTTCCAAAGGAAACCTGCTGGACACCTCTATCATGAACGGATTTGAAATCATTACACAGCTTGGCGGATACATCATCCTGTTTTCCATTCTGTCCGGACTTCTGATGGATCTGCATCCGTTTGGTTCCGCCTCGCCCCTGCTCTGCGGCGCGCTGGAAATCACGACGGGAATCGCACAGCTTGCCGCGTCCTCTCTCCCTTACGCTGGAAAAGTCTCTGCTGTCCTTACCTGCGCCGCCTTCGGCGGTCTCTCTGTCGCTGCCCAGACAAACTGTATGATCCATAACAGCGGTCTGCCCCTCTGGCCTTATCTTGCCGGGAAGCTCTGCTGTGCTGCTTTCGCAGGAACGCTTGGTTTATTCCTCTTCGCTTTCCTCTTCTGATGCCGGATCATATTCCGGTACGACAACTTCTTCCTCTGGCTTTTCTTCTTCCGGAGCACCCTGCGGGGAGAGCTCACTTCTGTTCTGAACAACGGTATTGTAGCAGCTTGTCAGGGATTCTACAAAGCTGTTGTATTTCTCTCCTGCATCGTTTAATGCAGTCGTCATAATATTACTTAAGTTGGCAAGCATATCATCGGTATATCCGATGGCACCGAGACGGATGCTGTTGGCATCGTTGGTTGCAGCATCCAGGATTTCCTGTGCCTGCTGGTTTGCATTGTTGACGGTCTCATTTGCCTGTGCGTATGCTGACTGCATCACTTCACTCTGCTCTACCATCTCTCTTGCCTTTGCCTGTGCCTCTGCAATGATGGCATCTGCCTTGTTCTGTGCATCTGCCAGAATCGCATCTTTGTTGCTGATGATCTTCTGGTACCGTTTAATCTCGTCCGGTGTTTTCAGACGGAGCTCACGGAGAAGCTCTTCTAATTCTTCTTTATTTACAACGATTTTGGTGGTAGACAGCGGCTGATATTTACAGCTCTCTACATACTCCTCAATTTCTTCGATGATCTGTTCAATTCTGCTGCTCATTTTAATTCTCCTTATCTTTTATCCTGCGGCATTCCTTCTGAATTTCGGGCGGCATACTTTGCGCGGATTTCTTTTTCCACAAAATCCGGAACAAATTTGTGAATGTCGCCGCCAAAAGCAGCTACTTCTTTTACTACCGTGGAGCTGAGGTACGCATACTCCAGCGAGGTAATCAGAAACGTGGTATCTACTTCCGGTTCCAGAACGCGGTTCGTCTGTGCCATCTGCAGTTCATATTCAAAGTCTGTGATCGCGCGGAGTCCGCGGACGATCGTATGCGCCTGGCATTCCTTCGCAAAATCAACAGCGAGCCCGCTGAAAGAACGGACTTCGACATTTGGAATGTCCTGGGTCGCTTTCTTTAGTATATTAACACGTTCTTCCACAGAAAACAACGGAGATTTTGAGGAATTATGTAAAACTCCCACGATTACGCGGTCAAAAAGCTTGGATGCACGCAGAATGACATCCAGATGACCATACGTTACAGGGTCAAAAGTTCCCGGGTATACGGCTGTCTTCATGATTCTTTTACTCCTTCGTGTTTGCTTTTCGGGGTAAGGAATACATGGACATTTGTCTTATAGATTTTTTTCTTCAGAATTTCGTATCCGGCATCCTCCGCCCAGTCGAAATCAGTATTCAGCGATGCTTCTACAATAATTAAGGTATCCTCACCGATAAAAGAGGCGTCGCGGAACGCATACAGCACGTCCTTTTCCAGTCCCTTATCGTATGGCGGGTCCATAAAAATGCAGTCAAAAGGCTCCTGTCCCTGAAGCGACTGCAGAGCTGCATGCGCTTCCATAGGCAGGAGCACTGCCTGCTGTTCCAGCTTCGTAAATTTTAAATTCTGCCGGATACAGTCTGCTGCAGCTTTGTTCTGCTCTACGAACCACGCGCGCTCGGCGCCGCGGCTCAACGCCTCGATTCCGATCGCCCCGCTTCCGGCGAACAGATCGAGAAAACGCGCATCCGGCAGATACGGCTGAAGCATATTAAATAAGGTTTCTTTGATCCGGTCCGTCGTCGGCCGGGTCTGTCTGCCGGGAACCGTCTTTAATGGAAGACTCCGGCATTTTCCTGCTATTACTCTCATGTTGGTCTTATTTTCGTCCTTACTGTTTTTGTTTGATGGATCAGTCGGCTTTCAACTGCTCTCTCCAGTCCAGATCTCCTCTTGCAAGTCCCAAAATCAGAGACTCCGCAGTTCCGATATTTGTTGCAATCGGGATATTGTACTGGTCGCAGGTACGGATAATTTTGTAGACATCCGGCTCTTTCGGATTGATCATCGTCGGATTGTAAAAGAAAATTACCATATCCATATCGCCGCGTTCAATCATCTCGGTAAACTGTTTGTCTCCGCCTACGCTTCCAGGCAGAAATTTGTGTACATGAAGGTTCGTCACCTCTTCAATCCGCCGTCCGGTGGTTCCGGTGGCGTACACCTCATGTTTCATGAGGATTCCCTTGTATGCAATACAGAAATCCTCGATCAGACTCTTCTTGCTGTTGTGTGCTATGATTCCAATATTCATTACTGCAAACCGCCCCTTCTCCTGTTTTTACTACCATGTACAGCAATTATAACAAATTTATTTTCAATACGCAATTCTTTTTGTGAATTTTTTACACAGTTTTTATATTTTTTCTGCCGTTCCATTTTTCCTTCTTCTTTTACTTTCTCCGCTTTTCCGGAAAAAATACAGAATCTGGAAGTTTATTTTTGTTTTCTTTCCACATACTATGACCGTAGCAGAACAGATGAAAAACACATCCGGATCTGCTTCACAGCAGCTTTTAACAAGCACAAAGATAAAGGAGGGAATGAACATGGCGAATCGTTCATCGAATACCGCAGCAGTACCAGAAGCAAAAGGCGCTCTGGACAAATTCAAATTTGAGGTGGCAAGCGAACTCGGCGTGCCGCTCAGTGATGGCTACAACGGTAACCTGACTTCCAAACAGAATGGTTCTGTCGGAGGTTATATGGTCAAAAAGATGATTGAGCAGCAGGAACGCCAGATGTCCGGCGGTTCTTCTGGCCAGTACTAATCATCCCGGTATAACATCCTGATGCCGGAACAGGCATCAAAAAGCGTGAGCTCTTTTCTTTTCGGAAAAGCTCACGCTTTTTTCTTGCTCCTGCAGAGCTGTACATAATACTTACAGATCAATGCTTCCGGTTACATCATCATTGATTACGTAGTAAGCAGTAAATTCCTCCGGTTTTACATAAACCTTCAGGCTCTTTAATTCCTCTGCTTTCTTGCCATATCCTTCGATCCAGATCTGCTGGATTCTCTCGTACAGATCTTTCTCCTTGATTTCTCTTCCGCCGAACTGCAGAATCATCTCCTGCTCCGCTTCTTTCTTTGCTGCTTTTGCAGGTGCTTTTTTCTCTGCCGGCTTTTTCGCTGCTGCTGGTTTTTTCGGTGCAGCCGCTTTCTTTGTCGTTGTTTTCTTTGCTGTTGTGCGGGTTGTTTTTGCAGCTTTTGCTGCCGGTTTTTCTTCTGCTTTTGCAGGTGCTTCCTCTGCTGCTGCAGTTTCCTTTACAACTTCTTTTGCAACTTCTTTTACAGCTTCTTTCTCTGCTGCGGTTGTTTTTTCTGCTGCTTTGGTCTCTACTTTTACTGTCTCGTTCTCTGCTGTCTTAGCCTGGGCAGCTGGTTTTTTCTTTACCATATCTGTTTCCTCCCATTTAGACCGGCCCTGTATATTTTGGAAGAGCCGTCCTGCGAACTATCATTCAGGCGAACGCTTGACACTCACGGTCCGCACATTTTTTGATTCCTTGTTTATGATACATGAATTTTTTTGTCATTTCAAGTAATATCTGATTTCGCACGAATTTTCCACGAAATTGTACAGTCATTTTCCATACTATCCAATCAGGCTGTTATTTTTATCCGATTTTGCATTTTAAAGCCGGATTTTTTTGTAATTTTTCACAATCCAATGTCGTGGTTTTCCAGATCAAGATACGATTTCATTACCTTTTTCAGCAGTTCATGCTCCGGTTTTTCAAAATAAGGATCGTCGGCAAGCAGTTCTGAAGCCGCCTCACTCGCTTTCTGCAGGATATCGGCATCCCGGAAAATATCTGCCATCTGGAATTCCATATCCCCGCTCTGGCGCGTTCCCAGCAGATCGCCGCTGCCGCGCAGTTTCAAATCTTCCGAAGCAATATAAAACCCGTCGTTCGAATGGTTCAGGATTTCCAGACGTTTGGCGGTCTCCTGATCTTTGTTTCCGCGGATGAAAATACAGTAGGACTGATGCTCTCCTCTTCCGACACGTCCGCGGAGCTGATGGAGCTGTGCAAGGCCGAACCGTTCGGCATTTTCCACCATCATCACCGTTGCATTCGGCACGTTGACACCGACCTCCACGACTGTCGTCGAGACGAGTACCTGGATTTCTCCGCTGGCGAACCGCTCCATGATCTCGTTTTTCTGCGCCGCCCTCATCTGTCCGTGCAGCATCTCTACTGTGATGCCCGGCAGCTCTTTTTTCAGGAGCTGTGTATAGTCGGTGACGTTTTCCGCTTCCAGACCCTCGCTCTCCTCCACCATCGGGCAGATCACATACGCCTGACGGCCCAGTTCGACCTGACGCGTGATAAAGCGGTAAGCTTTTGGACGGTAAGACGTATCCACCACACAGTTTTTGATCGGCAGACGCTTCGCCGGAAGTTCATCAATCACAGAAATCGAAAGATCTCCGTACAGAATGATAGCCAGGGTTCTTGGAATCGGCGTTGCACTCATAACGAGAACATTCGGCGGTTCCCCTTTTTCAGCAAGTGCCGTTCTCTGCCGGACACCGAAGCGGTGCTGTTCGTCTGTGATGACAAGCGCCAGATTTTTGTACTGTACCTTTTCCTGAATCAGTGCATGTGTGCCGATCACCATTTTGCAGCTTCCGTCTTCCAGACTGGCATAGATTTCCCGGCGTTCTTTTGCTTTCGTGGATCCAGTCAGAAGGCGGGGATTGTATTCCGTCAGATTGTTTTCTTTCAACAGAGTGCAGAGCGATTCATAATGCTGCCGCGCCAGGACCTCCGTCGGAACCATCAGCGCCGACTGGTAGCCGTTCTCAGCTGTCATAATCATTGCAAGGAACGCCAGAATTGTCTTTCCGCTTCCGACATCTCCCTGTACCAGCCGCGCCATGCGGGTATGGCCTTTTAAGTCCCGCTCCAGTTCGCCCCACACGCGCATCTGTGCATTCGTGAGACGGTACGGCATATTTTCGATGACTTCCTCCGTCTTCCAGACGGCGCGGATCGGGAACACATTGGTAATTCCCTCCGTCTGCTCTTTTAACTGCCGCAGGGACAGGATGAAGAGAAAAAACTCTTCGAACACAATTCTGCGCCGCGCCGTTGCCAGATGCTCCTGGTCTTTTGGAAAATGAACCTCATGGAGGGCATAATTGATTTCACAGAGTTCATACCGGGCACGGATTTTCTCCGGCAGATAGTCCTGCGCAGGTGCGCATCGTTCCAGCACCTGTGCGACGGCCTTGCTCACCATCTTGTTCGTGAGACCGGCTGTCAGCCCATAAACCGGCTGAAGACTTGCCAGAAGCTCATGGTATGCGGCAGGAGTGAAGATTTCCGGCTGCTCCATCACGAGACGGCCTGATTTTTCCTGTATCTTTCCGCGGAAGATAAAAACACTGCCTTTCTTCAGCGTGCTCCGCAGAAACGGCATATTAAACCAGGTAAGCTGCAGCCGCACCGGCTCCTCGTAGAGTTCCAGGACAACGACGCTCTTTCTCTGATTTCCTTTTACCGACGGACTGTGGACAATTCTTCCGTATACCGCATTCTTTTCCTCTTGTCTGCATTCGCGAAGGGGAACCGGCTCTGCATAGCAGTCATAATCTCTTGGATAATAATGCAGAAGCTGCTGCAAATTGTAGATTCCTACTTTTGCAAACAGCTTCTCCGTTTTTTCACCGATCCCCTTCAGTGTTGTCAGGGGTTCCGTATTCATATTTTTCTTTCCTTACTCTTATTCAACCGAAACGACACAGTAGTAAATCGGCTGTCCGCCATAGTTTACTTCCACATCGCAGTCCGGATATGCCTGCTCGATTTTTTCGCCAAGGCTTTCGGCATCTTCCTCACTCATATCTTCACCGTAGTAGATGCTGATCAGCTCGCTGTCCTCATCGACCATGGCGCGGATGGTTTCTTCTGCAACGGTAAGAATATCCTGTCCGACAGCGAGAAGTCCGTGATCGCCAAGTCCCATGATGTCGCCCTGATGGATCTCTTTCTCATCGATGTGGGTATCACGTACCGCGTACGTTACCTGACCGGTTTTCACCATCTGGATGCCCTCTGTCATGGCCTCCTCGTTCTCTTCTGCAGATTTCTCCGGCACATAGCTGATCATGGCTGTGATGCCCTGCGGAACGGTTTTGGTCGGAACAACGATGATATTTTTGTCCTCAGTCATGGCTTTTGCCTGATTTGCTGCGAGGATGATATTTTTGTTGTTCGGCAGAATAAAGATATTCTTTGCATTGACCTTCTCAATTGCAGTCAGCATATCCTCGGTGCTCGGGTTCATGGTCTGACCGCCCTCGATCAGGTAATCAACACCGAGTCCCTGGAAGATCTCTTTGATTCCCTCTCCGATGGACACGGCGATGAATCCGTTCTCCTTCGGCGGCTGTTTTGCTGCTTCTTTTCTCTTCTTATCTTCCTCTGCCTGCTGTGCTGCGATTTTTTCTGCGTTCTTGATCAGGCGCTCCTGATGCTCCTCACGCATGTTGTCGATCTTCATTCTGGTCAGCTGTCCGTACGTCAGCGCCTTGGAAATTGCTTTTCCAGGATCGTTGGTATGTACGTGTACCTTAACCAGCTCGTCGTCTGCAACGAGAACGATCGAATCTCCGATTCCGTTCAGAAAATCTTTGAATGCATAAACCTCTTCATCCGGAAGCGGGTTTTCCAGCATAATGATAAACTCGGTGCAGTAGCCGAATTTGATTTCTTTTTCTGTCTCTTTGGACGGTCTGACAAATTCTGTCTTTGCTTCCGGCATCTCGAAATTCAGATCAATCTCTTTCCCGAGGAACGCGTCATATGCGCCCTGCAGTACGGTTAAGAGACCCTGTCCGCCGGAATCCACAACGCCTGCCTCTTTTAATACCGGCAGCATCTCTGGTGTCTGGGAGAGCACGTACTCTGCATGCGCGAGAACGTCCTCGATGAATGCGTTCAGATCTTCGCTTTCCGGTGCAAGCTCTGCTGCTTTCTCTGCTGCTCCCTTGGCCACGGTCAGGATGGTACCTTCTTTTGGCTTCATAACGGCTTTGTATGCAGTCTCGACTGCTTTTTCCATTGCCTCTGCAAGAATCTCTGCATTCAGCTCTTCATAGTCGCGGATCTTCTTGGTAAAGCCACGAAGGAGCTGGGAAAGAATAACGCCGGAGTTACCTCTGGCACCGCGCAGAGAACCGGAAGAGATTGCCTTGGAAAGGTTGTACATGTTCACTTCGGTGAGCGAGTTTACTTCCTTGACTGCGGACATGATCGTCAGCGTCATGTTGGTACCTGTGTCGCCGTCCGGTACCGGGAACACGTTCAGCTCATTGATCCACTCTTTCTTTACTTCCAGATTTTTTGCACCAGCCAGAAACATTTTTGCCAGTAAGCCGGCATCAATTGTATTTGTAGCCACTTTCTTCATTTCCTCCTATTACCATCAGTCGATGACGCGAACGCCTTCAACCAGGATGTTGATTTTTTCAATTTCCATTCCGGTGAACTCTTCCACCTTGTATTTCACATTATTGATCAGGTTATCTGTTACGGCAGAAATACTGACTCCGTAAGAAACAATCACGTGGAAATCCAGGGAAATTTTATTTTCCGAAATCGATACATTAATTCCGTGTGTCAGACTCTCTTTTTTCAGAAGTTTGACCAGTCCATCTTTCATGTTTACCGCTGCCATTCCGACAATGCCGAAGCACTCCACAGCAACGCTGCCCGCATACAGGGCGATTACATCCGGATTGATTACGATTTCTCCCAAGCCTGTATTCATACGACCTTTCATGCCTTGTATCCTCCAATTCCATCATACTATTCAAAACACATGGAGACAGGAATAACTGACTCCACTCTACGATACATTATAACCGCTTTTCCGCAAAAAAGAAAGTTTAAAATGAAAAACCTTCAAAATTCATATAATTTTTTCATTTTTTACTTGCAAAACCGGTATAGATCTGTTAGAATGACTTATGTTGTGAGTCTAAAATGCGTTTTGACTCAAGTACGTATGTCAAGGAGGTGCAATCATGGCAAAGTGTGCAATTTGTGAGAAGGGTGCTCATTTCGGAAACAACGTAAGTCATTCACATAGAAGAAGCAATAAAATGTGGAAATCTAACGTAAAATCTGTCAAAGTTAAAGTTGACGGTGTACCGCAGAAAATGTACGTATGTACTTCCTGCTTAAGATCCGGAAAAGTAGAGCGTGCATAAGTTGAATGGTTAAAAGGCCTTTCCAGTCCGGGAAGGCTTTTTTGCTGTTCAAAAATAGAATTAAGATTTTAAAAAAAGTTCTGGGAAGAGCAAACAGGACATAAGTTTTCGCTTATGCCCTGTTGTGCTCTATTTTTTATATTTTAAAAGGGAGAAAAAAATAGCGTGGTCTCTTAAGCTGAACCTGCCAACGATCCATATGCTTAGCAAAAGAAAAAGAGCATCCTACCGAAACTTTCGTTCTGGTAAGACGCCCTCGTCTTGATCTATGATATTAGTATAGTTGGCTGATTCATTTAAGATGGACTTATTATAGCGCAGCTTTCTTCATTTTGCAAGTATTTCTCTGTACAAATCAGCCAGTTCATTTCCGATCTTTTTGTGCATCTTTCACTATTCCCCTGTATTGCAGAACAGATGATATCCCACGCACAGCAGCAGAGCGGCCGCAAGAACCGTAAGAAATGAGCTGCGGATCATCAGGCTGATGAGAAGCCCGACCCCCATCCAGAACAGCAGAAAACCTAAAATTCTGCACAAACGAGCTTACTCCTTATCCGCCTCTTGGTTTATTATATGCTCTACTTTCTCTGCGGTATACCCGTCCTCTTCCTTTTTGCCGGTAAAGCGGCTGATCAGATCCGGAGCCATGTCAATGATTTTGGTGACAGCATCCTGGTTTTTGATGTTGACCAGACGCGTTCCGTTTTTGCTGATGACAAGAACGGCGCTCGGAGAAATTTTTCCGCCCATACCGCCTCCTGCATTGTTCTTTGCATTTTCTGCGAATGCACCCGCTCCCACGCCGAAGGAAACGTCTACCAGCGGCAGAAGAATCGTATCATCAATGTGGATCGCCTCACCTACGACCGTCTTTGTTGTGATAAAGCTGTCCATTCCGCGGAACAGTGCTTCTACAGTATTCTGAAATGTGTTGTCCTTTTCTGCCATCTTTTAGGCCTCCTTGTGTTTGAAATGTCGTATGGTTTTCCGAAGATTCTGATCCCGGAATAATCGAAGTGCAATGCCGGCTGCTGTCACAGCCTGAAAACTTCCTTTCATCCGGACATCGCCCCGGAGAATTTCCTGTTCGAAATCCGGCTGGACGGAAAGGTCTTTCGGCAGTTTTCCATAAATCATACCCAGAATGCCGAGTGTCTCTCCGGTCAGTGCCGGATCGTCAAATCCGAACCGGACTGTGCCAGTTACTTTTTTCGGTGCTGCTTTCTTCAGGAAATAAAGCACTTCTTTCTTTGCATGGAGCAGTGCCTCACGGAACATCTTCGAACGGAAGAATTTTTTCACACTCTCCCACTTTCTTTTTAACCGTCTGCCTGCCTGGATTTTCTGCTCCAGTTTTTCAAGCAGACGGAACGGAAGTTCCAACAGCCGGAAAGCTGTCTGCAGCAGACGGCTGACAAGATTCAGCAGTTTTTCCGGAAGATATTCGATCCTTCCGAAAAACCGTTCCAGAATGCTTTTTTTCGGCGCATCCGGTTCCTGCTCTTGCTCTGGCTGCTCCTTCTGTGCTGTCACCTTCTGCTGTTTTTCTGTCTGGTCCGGTGCTTTCTGTGTCTTTTCTGCGTTTCTTTGCGGCATTTGTTTTTCTACAGTATCTGTTTTTTGTTCTGCCGGTTGTTCCGCCGATGTCTGCTCTTTTTTCGCTTCCGCTTTCTGCTCTGCTGTTTTTTCTGCTTCCGGCGCATTTTCTGTCTCATTTTCCTCCGTCCGGGACACGGACGCTTCTCCCCGGCGGATCTTTTTCAGCCGCCGTTTCCATGTTTCCAGTGATGCCCCGAAAAGCAGAATCTGCGCCTCCGGCTTCTGTTCCTCATACGAGGCCGTCAGCGCGACAGCTCCGAAAAGCCACGATACTCTTCCGCTCGCTTTTACGCAGGCAAATCCCTCTTCTTCTTTCAGAACCTGCGCCCGGTAGCAAAAAGGAAGAAACAGGACGGTGCAGACGATAAGAAGCACGAGAACCAGTAAAACAAGGAGCAAAACCCCCAGTGCCTTCAAAATCATGAATAGTATATGTATCATTCACATCCCTCAATCCGGTTCAGCAGCCATTCCCGGATTTTTACTTCTCCGGTTTCCCGATAAGTTTCCAATGCGATCGCCTCCACAAGCTCAAAAGCTTCCTCGCGCGACACGGCAAGTCCGACAATCATCGGACAGTTTCTCCGCACATCCGGCTGCAAAAGCAGATCCGCCGGAATTACATCCAGATTGTTCTGCTGATTGGAAGGCAGTGTGAGGAGCCAGACTCCCGGAACTGCTTTTTTGTTCTCAATCCGGCGCATCCATTTTTTCTGTTTCTTTTTTGCAGTATCCCCGACGTACAGATTTTTATACCAGTTTACCATATTTTCCCTGAGCCTGTGGCTGAACCTTCCATAAATTTGCTCTCTTCAGTTCCAGATACTCCTGATAGGCCTTTTCCAGAATCTGCCGTTCATTGGAAAACTTCAGCAGATGATATGCTTCGTGATACTTGTAATAGCCCGAATCCACAAAGTATTCTTCTCTCTGTGGACGGCTGTAGTAGCCGGATGAGGCCATCAGATACCAGTGCACCTCTTTTTCCACGGTGTCCTCCGGAATGCTGAAGCTGTACTGGCTTTTTCCCACGTACTTGATGATGGTTCCGTGCACGCCGGACTCCTCATACACCTCGCGGACAGCAGTCTGTTCATGGTTTTCTCCCGGCTCAACGGTTCCTTTCGGCAGAACCCAGCCTTCATATTTGTTGCGGTAGCTTTTGTAAAGCGTCAATATTTTTCCACGGTAGATTACGATACCTCCGCAGCTTACTGCTTCGATCATACGTTTTAAGCTCCTTCTGGCTTTTTTCCATTCTCTGACAGCTCTTTTTTTCCCGCTTGCCGCCAGATCTTCTGTTAAAAAGTATACCTCTTTTCCCGCCCCCGCGCAACCTTAAAACCGCATCCTTTTTCTAACATTTTTCTAAAAATTCAGAAAACGCGCCCGAACCCATCCTTGCCGGTTCGAACGCGTTTTTTTCATCGTTTACTGCTGTGCATAATATGCTTCGATTACCTGTCTTGCAATCGGTACAGCGACTTCACTCGAATATCCGCCGTTTTCTGCCACAACAGCAATGACAATATCAGGATCATCCGCATTGGAGAATCCGACAAACCAGGAATGCGGTGTCTCTCCGTCGCTTCCGTGTTCTGCGGTTCCTGTTTTACCGGCGATATTGTACGGCAGATCCGAAAGTGAAACTGCAGTTCCGCTCTGGACAACGCCTTTCATCAGCTCTGTCAGCGTATTGGCTTCGCTCTCGGACATTGCCGTGCCAAGAGACTCTTTGTAAAAGGTTTTGACTGCCTGTCCGTCCGCAGACACAATGTTGTCCACATAACGCGGTTTAATCATTTCTCCGTCATTTGCAACCGCGGAGGCGATCAGTGCCATCTCCATCGGTGTTACCAGCGTATCGCCCTGGCCAATGGAGGTCTGCATCACAAGAGCATCCGCCGTTGTCGAATCAAGGTCGAAAGAACTTTTGCTGGTCGGAAGCTCCAGATCCAGACGGCTGTTCAAATACAGGGAATCCGCCAGCGAGCGGAAGGCATCTTTATCCAGCCCAAGGCCAATCTGTGCAAAGGCAGAGTTGCACGAATGTGCAAACGCACCTGCAAAATCTTCCGGTCCATGCACTTCACCGCCGGAGCAGTGAATCGTATAGTTTCCTGCTGTCAGCTCACCGTCACAGTCGAACGAAAAACCGTCCAGTGTGCCGTTCTGACGGAGATACGCAAGCGAAGTAACAATCTTGAACGTAGATCCCGGCGGATATCTTCCCTGCAGACCGCGGTTCAGAAACACGCCGCTCTCATCGTCTGCGTTCAGTGCCTCCCAGTCCTCATCAATCGTATTGGGATTAAAAACCGGATTGCTCACATTGGCAAGTACACGGCCCGTTTTTGCCTCCAGCACGACAACTGCACCGCGGTATCCGTCCAGTGCATCGGCCGCGGCCTGCTGGAGTGTTGTATTCAGCGTTGTATAAAGACTGTCTCCCGGGTTCTTCGCATCGCTGAATTCATTCTTTACCTGCTTTAACTTACTTGTATGGGACTCCATCAGCATATAATTGTAGGAAGATTCGAGGCCGCTGTTTCCTTTTCCCGTGTAGCCAACCACCTGCGCAAACAGGCTGCCGAACGGATACGTTCTTATCTCATCCCCGTTTTCATCTGTCGTCGTCTTTGCCAGTTCCTGGCCGTCCGCAGAATAGATTGTTCCGCGGATCACGCGCTCTGCATAGTTATTCTGTCTCGTATTGTAAGAACTATTCAGAAATTCTTCCTTCCGCACGACATTAAAGTAAACGAGATACGCGATCAGCCCAAGAAACATGGCCACGAACAGGAACGAAACGATCAGATACGGCCCTGCGCCGTTGTTTGCCGCCTTACCAGTGGAGGCTGTTCTCGGTCTGCTCTTCGATCCGCCGTTCGAATTCATCCGGCTGCTCGCGGTACTTCTGGCGGGTTCCCTGTCCGTCGTTCCGGCCGCCGCTCTTCTTTCGTCTTTCGGTCTCTTCGTCCGGGCGTCGTTTTTTCTTGGCGCCTGGGTCGTTTTTCTGCTGGTTTCGTTTCTTCTTGTTTCGTCTTTTCTCAAGCTCCTCACCTTCGTCTTCCCTTAAGATGTACAATCCCTGAATGATCGACAGCATCAGCACCGTGGAGAACATGGAGCTTCCTCCATAGCTGACCAGCGGCAGCGTGATACCTGTCATAGGAATAAATTTAATGGTTCCTCCGATGGTGAGGAACACCTGTGTCGCATATTCCGTTCCAAGACCCATGGCAATCAGTTTGTAGAACCGTTTGCTCATCTTCATGGAAATATTGATAATCAGAAGGAATGTGGACATGCACAGCAGAATCAGGCAGATTCCGAAGATAATGCCCATCTCCTCACAGATCGCACAGAAAATAAAGTCTTTCGTTGCAACCGGGATAATGTCAGGCCGTCCCTCGAAAAGGCCGGTTCCGAACCATCCGCCGGAGCACATGCCGAAGAGGCCCTGTGCTAACTGGCTGCTGATATCCCAGTTTCCGATCGGATCCTGCCAGAGTGCCACACGGTTCCGTACATGGGAAAACAGGAAATACGCCACAACGCAGGCGGCACTCATTCCCGCAAGTCCCAAAAGCGGATATCTGGCTTTTCTCGTTGCCACATAGATTACAACCACGTACGCCATAAAGAAGACGAACGCAGTTCCAAGGTCGGTGGATGCAACAAGGATCAGCACATGAACTGCCGCAATGACCGTTGCTTTCACAACGTTTCCAAAGGAATTATCCTCGCGCAGCATGCCTGCCATAAAGAACACGAGTGTGATCTTGGCAATCTCGGAGAGCTGGAACGTAATGCCGTGAATTTCGATCGACAGCTTCGCACCGCCGGAAGTAAAGCCAAGCACCATAACGACGGAAAGCATGGCAATTCCGAGCACAGCGTAAATCCAGGTCAGATTTTTCAGGAACTTGCCCTTTCGGACAATGACCGGAATGATGAAGCAGAGCAGTGTGGATGCCGCCAGAATTTTGTACTGGGACATCGCCTTTGACACGCTCAGTCTCGTCAGAATAATCATGCTGATCGAGAGCAGCATACACATGTTGTTTACCAGGATCATCGATGCCTTCCGGTAAATCAGGCGGTACAGGATCTGTACGCCCAGGATATACGCCATCGTGAGCAGAAACATCTGAATCGTTGATACTTCGCCCTCCTGCAGGAACATCACGAAGAAACAGATGAAATTCATCAGAATGATCATGATGATCTGCCGCATCAGAATGTAATGGCGCTCATCCTCATCCCGCTCTTTGAGTGCAGCAAACGACTGCACGGTAAAACAGATCATGAGGAAGGTAATCACATATTTTGATAACTGAACAATGGTATTTTCCATAAATTCCCCTTATTTTTTCTCACCGTTTACTCTACTTTCCGGCGGAAATGGCCTTTGGTATATTCCTGTTCGGCCGGAACTGCGATTCCTTTACAATACGTTCCAGCAAACGCAACGGCGATTTCTTTTGTCTCCTCCAGTGTCTCGATGGTAAAATTCAGCCGCACCGCAGCCGGATGCATGGACCGGATCTCATCGGCTTCTTTTACCAGGCCGAGCGGAAGGCTGTTGTAGATCACACTGTAGCACGAGGTGCAGTAACTCTTCACTGGGAAGTATTTTCCCATCCGGTCTTTTAAGCGTACCAGAGAATAACTGTGATTGCAGCCGTTCAGGTTCTTCTGGACACACTGGGCGGAAACCATCATCGGAAGGTAGCCGTAGACCACCATTTCGCTGTTCGTATTGTCACGTTTTCCGATTTCCCGCTCGTTCAGCTCATACGGAACGGTATCACGCTGCACGCCCTGCTCCTGCCAGAATGCCTGCGCACGGCTGTTGTACGTGTAAACGCTGTAATCGAGCCGGATATCCTTTTCCATTCCCATCTCTTTCAAAAACGAAAAGCTTTCGAGATTGCGGATCAGGAAACCGCCAAGACCGATCTCCTTCAGACAGCGGAACGTGTCGCGGTATTCCTTCAGATCGCCTTCACGCACAACGTGCGGCAGCATCAGATAAACCTGTTTTCCCAGTTCTTTCGCCTGCAGGATGCCTTTTTCCGCCTGCTCTTCGAAGATTTCCCGTTTGAAGCATCCCATGCCGGCGTAGATCGTCGTGATCTCCGGAATCTCGAGCAGCGCATTCCACTGGGCTCTCGTCTCGGCAGATGCGGTCAGCTCCATTTTCTTTTCTGCCCTGCTCTCCTGGTCTGGTTTTCCAGATGCTTTTGCTTCCTGTTCCGGCTTTTCCGCTGCTTTTCTGCGGTATGGCTCTGTCATCTCCTTCACCAGCTGGTCCGAAACGCCTCTCCGCAACTCGTTTAACGTCTGCATCGGCACGAAACAGTTGTCATCCATACAGACATCGAGTTCTTTGAAATAGAATGGTGTCTCGCCTGTCTTTTCCAGCTGTGTTTTTGCGCGTTCCTCGGTCAGCGGCTGCTTCTTTGCCGGTTCTACCATGCCCGCCTCTGCTGTTACGCTGTATTTTCCGCTTTCTGCACTTAAGAACGCCGGCTGGCCCGGATACAGGGTCAGAAAGCCGGAAATCGGCTCTTTTGCCTCAGTCTCGATATAATCTCTCTGGATCTCATAAAAGAGCTGCTCATTTCTGCGCTGTTTCTTTTTATTTTCCTGCTCTTTTTCGTTCTTCAGCGCCATCATATCGCGTCCGTTTCTTACGGTATAATAGCTTTTGTTGAAACCGTCACGGTTATACAGCTCATACAGCTTTTTCATGTCCTCCGGCAGAACGTGGAAACGGGACGGCTTTTTTTCGTACAGATCGAGGTATTTGCGGTAAATGCTGACAACGCCCGCTGTATACTCCGGCTTTTTCATTCTGCCTTCGATTTTGAGGGACATAATCCCGGATTTTACAATCTCCGGCAGCAGTTCTACCGTACACATATCCTTCGGGCTTAACGGATAGCGGTCGCCCGGCTCCCCCATGCGGTGGTTGTCTTTATCGTACGCTTCGTACGGCAGACGGCACGGCTGCGCGCATCTTCCGCGGTTTCCGCTTCTTCCGCCGATCAGGCTGGAAAAAAGGCACTGTCCCGAATAGCAGTAGCAGAGCGCCCCGTGGACGAAGCATTCAATTTCAAGGTTGGTCGTCCGGTGGATTTTCTGGATCTCCGCAAACGAAAGCTCACGGGCCGGTACCACACGCGTCGCGCCAAGGCTCTCCAGGAAACGCGCTCCCGCAGATCCTGTCACTGTCATCTGTGTGCTCGCATGAATGTCGAGATCCGGGAACCAGGAGCGGACCGCCTTTAAAACGCCCATATCCTGGACAATCACGGCATCCAGTCCCTGCTCATAGTACGGACGCAGATACGGATACAGTTTCTCTTCCAGTTCCTCCTCTTTTAAGAGGGTGTTGACCGTCAGATACAGTTTCCGGTTCCGCAGATGGACGTAATCGATGGCTGAGAGAATCTCCTGCTCATCCAGATTTTTTGCATACGCTCTTGCGCCGAATGCGGCTCCGCCGAGATAGACGGCATCCGCACCGGCGGAAACTGCTGCTTTTAACGCTTCCATCGAACCGGCTGGTGCTAATAATTCTGTCTTCATCTTTATCTCCTAAAAACGGGCGATTACCTGTTCCGCAATCCCCCGTTTTTCCTTCTTTTACGCTTTTAATAAATCTTCCAGATCCTTATTTGCCTTATCAAGCTGCCGCTGCAGTTCTTCCCTCTCGCCGCGCACATGTTCCAGCTCGATTCGTTTCTCTTCCAGTTCTTTTTTCAGATCGCCGGCCTGGATTTCCGCTGCGATCAGATCGTGCTTCATATCGTAGGTTTCCCGGTCTTTGGCTTCCATATCCTCTTCGAGGGTATCTACCTGGCTTTTTGCTTTGAAATAGTCGTCTGCAATGTTCAGTGCAAGCAGTGTGTGCTTCGTATCCACCGACAGGCGGTTGTATCCGGCTGACTGGGAAAGTTCGCTGATCTTCTGATTCAGATAAGCAGCTACTTTCTGCAGATATTCCGGGCTCTCATAGCCTCCCAGTGTGATAATTTTTCCATCTATTAAAACCTGTGTTGTATTTTTTACAGCCATTCTTTTGCTTTTCCTCCACTGAATTTAACCGGACCAAACTCCCGGCTAATATAACCTATCATATACCGAAAATGGAAGAAAAACAACCTTTTTCTGCAAAAAGCGACAGAAAATGAAAGATTCAGGGCTTTTACTCTTCGATCTTACGCGGTGCCTCCAGCCCCAGGTGGTGCCAGGCAAATTCCGTTGCCACTCTTCCGCGCGGAGTGCGGTTGATAAATCCGGATTTGATCAGGAACGGCTCGTAGACATCCTCGATGGTGCCGGCATCTTCTCCAATCGATGCAGCCAGGGTATCGAGTCCCACCGGACCGCCCTGGAACTTTTCCATAATGGTGGTAAGAAGCAGCCGGTCAGTCTGATCCAGTCCGTAACGGTCTACTTCCAGCAGATCGAGAGCAAATGATGCGACCTCTTTTGTGATTCTTCCATCGTATTTCACCTGGGCAAAGTCGCGGACACGCTTTAAAATCCGGTTTGCCAGACGCGGTGTTCCCCTGGAACGGCGCGCCATCTCAAGCGCTCCCTGCGGGTCCACCTCCACATTCAGTACTTTTGAGGAGTGCAGAATAATGTTGGCCAATTCTTCCTCCGTGTAAAATTCCAGATGGTGGATGACACCGAACCGGTCGCGGAGCGGGGCAGTCAAAAGACCTGCACGCGTTGTTGCGCCGACCAGCGTAAACTTCGGCAGATCCAGGCGGATCGAGCGCGCCGAAGAGCCTTTTCCGATCATGATATCAATCGCAAAATCCTCCATCGCTGGGTAAAGAACCTCCTCGACCTGGCGGTTCAGGCGGTGGATCTCATCAACAAACAGGACGTCGCCCTCCTGCAGATTGTTGAGGATCGCTGCCATCTCACCCGGTTTTTCGATCGCCGGGCCGCTCGTTACCTTCATATGGGTTCCCATCTCATTTGCAATGATGCCCGCCAGCGTTGTTTTTCCAAGTCCCGGAGGGCCGTAAAACAGCACATGATCGAGAACATCACTTCGCTGTTTTGCTGCTTCAATATATACTTTCAGGTTCTTTTTCGTCTTTTCCTGTCCGATGTAGTCGTCCAGGCGCTGGGGACGGAGCGAACCTTCGATTTTCACGTCCTCCTCGAGAACGTCAGTTGTGATAATTCTTCTTTCCATCGTTATAAGGTTTCCTTCTTCCACAATTTAGGACCATCTGCTAAAACATATGCTTCAATGCCGCTTTCAGCACAGCCTCGCTGTCCATGCCTTCGGTGATTTCGACTTTCTTTACTGCCTGCAGTGCTTCCGTTCCGGAGTAGCCAAGCGCAGTCAGCGCCTGTACCGCATCCTGGAAGGCATCCGGTTCGCCTGCCTGCCGTACCGCCGCAGCCGCCTGATTTCCTGCCAGCTTCTGCTCGAACGCTTCCTGCAGGTCGAATTTGTCTTTTAATTCCAGAATCAGCTTCTGCGCGGTCTTCTTTCCGATGCCCGGTGTTTTGGCAATCGCCTGGACATCTTCCGAGAGGACGGCAAAGCGCAGATTGTCTGCAGTAAGCGTGGACAGCACCGCAAGCGCCGCTTTTGGTCCGATGCCGCTTACGCCGATCAGCATACGGTATATTTCAAGATCTTCGCGGGACAGAAAGCCGAATAGGGAAATTCCGTCTTCCCGCACACTCATATGGGTATATATCTTTAACTCTTCTCCCTCCCGGACGCCTGCGTCGAACATACTCGCTGGAATATTCAGCTCATAGCCGATTCCATGGCTTTCGAGAATCATTTTTCCTTCAGAAAGAGAATCTACAGTTCCTTTGATAAATGCAATCATGTTTTTCCTCCAAAGCGCCGTTTTCTTTTTTTTGAAAGCGAACGCATATTCTATTATAGCAGAACTTTTCTCATCACGCAACGATTAGTCGCTGTCTTTCTTGCATGTCAGATTTTTTCGTCTTATAATATCTTTAGATTCAAAAAAGTTTTTCAAAGGAGACAAAAAACCTTATGCAGATCATAGATTCTACCCCCGCTGCTCTCTCTGCCGATCTTCAGATGTATCTGAGAAACGGCGATGTCTTTTTCGATATTGAGACGACCGGCCTTTCCTGGCGTACCTCGCATCTCTATCTGATTGGTGCGCTGTTCTTTGACCCGGCCGCGGATACTTTCACACTGCGCCAGTGGTTTCTTGATCGACCGACCGAAGAAAAAGAGATGCTTGTCTCTTTTTTCACGTTTCTTTCCGACGTGAAGCGGCTGGTGCATTTTAATGGAACGACATTTGATCTTCCTTACCTCACACACAAAGCACTGTTTTATCAGATGGAAGATCCGCTTTCGTCAATCGCATCCCTGGATCTTTATCAGGCACTCCGCCCGTTTCAGTCAATCCTGGGACTTTCTTCAATGAAACAGAAAAATGTGGAACAGTATCTCTCATTCCCACGGAAGGATCAGCTTAACGGAAAACAGTTGATTTTGGTTTACCACGACTATCTTCAGACACTGGATGAAAAGAAACTGGAACTGCTTTTCCTTCACAATTATGAGGATGTCCTCGGCATGGGTTCTGTTCTGGAACTGCTCGCGCTTCCTGCCCTGTTTCACGGCGATTTTTCTGTCCAGTCGTGTCGTTTTACCGGACAGGCACTGGAAGTTTCACTACAGCCCGAGCGGGAAGTTCCGGTTTTCCTCTCCCGTGTCTGCGCGGATGGTTCTCTTACAGCCTTTGGTTCACGGGTTTCTCTCTCCCTGCAGACGCATACGGCGGAGCTGAAATATTTCTTCCCGGACTATAAGAATTACTATTATCTTCCGCTGGAGGATCAGGCTGTTCACAAGAGCGTTGGCGCCTTTGTCGATCCGGAACACCGTCAGAAAGCAAAGGCTGCCAACTGCTATCAGCGGCGGACCGGTACATTTCTTCCGCAGCAGAAAGAGTTTTTCACCCCGGCCTTCCGCGAGAATTTCAAAAGCCGCCCTTACTATTTTGAGTGGTCCGATGCCTTTCTTTCGCAGGAAGATCTCCTGAAAAAGTATCTCTGTTCCGAGCTTCAGCTCTTTTTCAAAGACGATAGCAAAACCAGAAATTAAAACAGCCGTACACGTTTTTGCATGCACGGCCGTTTTTCCGGGACTGTCCTTTCCAAGCAGTCCTTTATTTTTTCTCTTCTGCCTTTTTTTCTTCCTTTTTCAGAGAAGCATGATGCGTTCCCTGCAGATGCGGATAGGCGCGCAGATAACGTTTCGTTGTCAGGCGCATCAGCCAGTTGGTCGGAAGCTGCGGTTTTGTCATCTGGTCAAAGCGCTCCAGCAGCTCTTTAAGATCCGGCATCTTATCGCTGCGCACATCAAATCCAAGTGCCGCAAACCGTTCTTTCTGCTCTGCTCCGAACTCGGCCAGGCGTTCCTTCTGCTCTGCTCCGAACTCCATCAGGCGGTTCTTCGACTCGGAAAGCGGATTTCTTCTTCCCTCGGCTTCTTTCCGCTCCTTCTCCAGCTTCTGCATCTGCTCCATTGCCTCAGACAGTGTCTGGCGCTTCTCGGCCAGATATTCTTTCATCTTATCTCTGGAATACTCTGCACGATACTGCTGTACTTTCGCATTCATCTCCTCGGCAAGCTGGTTAAAGCGGGATTTCTGCAGATATTTCAGAAATTCTCCCCACGTTTTCTCCAGACTGCGCATCTTCTGTCCCAGCTGGAATGCTGCGGCTGCGGAAAATCCAAAATCTACCAGATAGCAGACGGTAACAACGGAAACAATGATCTCTCCTGTAGTATCCGAAACAAGATTCACTACTTTCACGGCAATCGGCTGCAGAATATAGAACAGCCCCAGTGTAAAGAATCCCCAGGCAATCGAACTGCTGAGGCAGATCTTTCCCTGAAAATTAAACTTCTGATTGCTGTAGTCCCACCAGTGCGCATGAAAAATGGTCTCCATCAGCACGCCGGTTACATATTCCAGAACCGTCGCTACAATGACACCTCCGAAATACAGTGCCCAGACGTTCGCTTCAAACGGGCGCAGGATCAAGTATACCATAACAGCGCCGGTGCCGTACAGTGTCAGCAGCGGACCATTGACAAAACCGCGGTTGACCAGTTTTTTCTGCCGGATCGATACATAGGAACTCTCCCAGATCCATCCGCAGAAGCTGTACAGCCAGAACCATGCTAGAACGTGGTACAGATCCACACCCAGAATCTTCATCTCCCACATAAACTTTCATCCCCTTTTTCTTTTCTGGTGCCAAAAACAGGATGATAAGAAAATACCGCAGGCAACAGGTTTCCTGTCTGTTCAGGAAACCCGGTTGTCTACGGCATTCTAATCATCCAACTGCAGCACCTGCAAGTTAAATTATTCTTACTCTTCTACTGGCTCTTCGTTTTCCAGAGCTTTCATGCTCAGAGAGATTTTTTTGTCTTCCTCGTTGAAATCAACTACTTTTGCAGTGATCTCCTGTCCGATTTTCAGTGCATCAGACGGTTTCTCAACGTGCTCTCTGGAGATCTGGGAAACATGAAGCAGAGCATCTACGCCCGGCTCAAGCTCAACGAATGCACCAAAGTCAGTCATACGGGCAACACAGCCTTCTACTACGTTGCCTACAGCGTATTTGTCAGCAGCGTTCAGCCACGGATTCTCTTCCGGGAATTTTAAGGAAAGAGCGATCTTGTCGCCATTGATGTCTTTGATCAGAACTTTTACAGTCTCACCAACTTTGAATACTTTTTTCGGGTTCTCTACGCGGCCCCAGGACATCTCAGAGATGTGAAGCAGTCCGTCAGCTCCGCCCAGATCGATGAATGCGCCGAAATCGGTAACATTTTTAACAGTTCCCTCTACAACATCGCCAACTGCGATGCGTGCGAACAGTTCTTCCTGCAGTTTCTTCTTCTCAGCAACGATGAGCTGTTTGCGGTCACCGATGATGCGTCTTCTTCTCGGGTTGAACTCGGTAATAACGAATTCAATTTCCTGATCTGCATATTTAGACAGATCTTTTTCATATACATCAGATACAAGGCTGGCCGGAATGAATACTCTGGTCTCCTCAACAACTACGGATAATCCTCCGTTCAGTACCTGTGTTACTTTTGCTTTCAGAACTTCATGATTCTCGAATGCTTCCTCGAGTCTCTTGTTGCCTTTTTCAGCAGCAAGTCTCTTGTAAGTAAGAAGGACCTGTCCCTCTCCATCATTTACTTTCAGAACTTTGACTTCCATTTTGTCACCTGGCTGTGCAACGGTGTGAAGATCGATGGAAGAATCGTTGGAATATTCGTTTTTGGTAAGAATACCATCGGCTTTGTATCCGATATTCAGGATAATCTGATCGTCTTTGACATCGATTACAGTACCCTCAACGACTTCTCCGTTTCTGATTGTTTTAAATGATTCATCCAGCATTTGTTCAAAACTCATTTCTGACATTTTTTGAACCTCCTCAATTATTTTATTCGGGGTGGATGCCCCAGCTGTAATACCTACGCGACCAAATGATTGAAAAGGCTTAGATTCCAAATCAACGAGTGTCTCTATAAAGTAAGTATTTTTACATTCTTCTTTACATATCTCATACAGCTTTTGCGTGTTTGAACTATGTCTGCCTCCCACGACAAACATGGCATCAACCTTCCTGGCAATTGCTCTCGCTTCCGTCTGTCTTTCCTCGGTAGCGTTGCAGATAGTCTTTAAAACAGTACTATCATAACTCTTTTTCAAAAAAATTTCAACTAAATCTTTAAATTTGTTGTAATTAAATGTCGTCTGTGCCACAATAGATATTGGTTTTCCATTTTCGGGCACAAAACTTTCCGCTTCTTCGGCGGTATGCACCACGGTAACCGGGCCGCTCGCCCATCCCATGATGCCCTGCACCTCCGGATGATCCGCGCTTCCGATGATGACGACGTGGCGGCCTTTTCTGCCCTCCTCGTCCACAATCCGGTGGATCTTCTTGACAAACGGGCACGTCGCATCTACAATCTTCATGCCGCGCGCTTCGATCTTTTCACAGACATCCCGCGATACGCCATGCGACCTGATCACAACGGTTCCGCCGGAAAGCCCCTCTAGTTCATCTTCCGAATGGATCACCTGCACGCCGCGGTTTTCGAGATCCTCCACAACCTGTTCGTTGTGAATAATCGGCCCGAAGGTGTAGACCGGCTTTTCACCGCTCTCAATTTCACGGTATACCGTATCGACCGCCCGTTTGACGCCGAAGCAGAAGCCTGCACTTTTTGCAACAGTTACTTCCATCTGTTTTTCTTCTCCTCTTTTCTCTGCCGCGTTTACATGCGCTCACGGGCAAGGCTTAAGATCTTTTCCACAACCTCATCGATCGTCATTTCAGAGCTGTCAACGAGTACGGCGTCTTCTGCCTGTACCAGCGGGGAATGCTCTCTGTGCATGTCCTGATAATCACGCTCATTGATATCTTCCTCGATTTTCGCAAGATCGGCTGTCTGTCCCTTTTCGGTCAGCTCTTTCCAGCGGCGCAGTGCGCGGACATGGGCACTTGCTGTCAGATAAACTTTCAGCGGTGCGTTCGGCAGAACAGCAGTTCCGATATCGCGGCCATCCATCACAAGATCCGTATTCTCCGCCATCTCCTGCTGCAGCTCCACGAGTTTTTTCCGTACTTCCAGATAGGCGCTTGTCGCGGATGCCATCTTTCCAGCCTCCTCGGTGCGCAGTCTTCCGGTGACATTGACGCCGTTTAAATAAACCTGCTGCTCTCCGTTTTCGTAGGAAATGGAAATTTTCACATCTTTGCAGGCTGCCTCAATTTTTTCCTGCTCTTCCGGTGCAATGCCAAGATCTGAAAAATAGATGCCCATGGCACGGTACATTGCTCCTGTATCAACGTAGACAAACGAAAGCTCCTTTGCCACACGTTTTGCGATTGTACTTTTGCCAGCGCCTGCCGGTCCGTCAATTGCAAGATTAAAACTCATCTTCTCTCTTCCTCCTGAAAATTCTAAAATCTGTGATCCATATTTTATTCCTGTTCTTCCTTTGCCCGGATCTCTTCGGCTGCAGCGTGGGCACTTGCCCAGGCAATCTGCAGATTGAAGCCGCCGGTCAGTGCATCGAGATCGAGCACTTCTCCTACGAAGTACAGACCTTCTTTTTTCTTTGCCTCCATCGTGCCCGGACGAATCTCTTTCACGGAAACACCACCCTGTGTGATAATTGCTTCACGGAAGCCCCGTGTTCCGGTTACTGTAAACGGGAAATGCGTGATCAGCTCTTCAAAGTGCTGACGCTCCGCTTTCGATACGGCATTGACCTGTTTGTACGGGTCGATCCCGCCAAGAGAGAGCATCACCGGAAGCAGTTTCGCCGGGAACAGACTGTTGATCACGTTGCGGAACTGTTTGTTCCGGTTTTCCTCAAATTCACGCAGGATCCGCGCATCCAGCTGTTCTTCCGTGAGTGCCGGCTTCAGGTTCAGATATCCTTTCAGCGGCTGCTGTTCCAGTGCTTTTCCGATGTAGGAGCTCGCAGAAAGCCCCAGCGGGCCGGAAATTCCAAAATGTGTAAACAGCATCTCGCCGAATCCATCGAACAGCGTCTTTTTGCCGTTTTTAATCGTCATCGTCACATTTTTCAGGGAGAGTCCCTGCAGCTCACGGATGTACGCTTCCTCTGTTTCCAGCGGCACCAGCGCCGGGCGGAGCGGAGTGACGGCAAGTCCTGCCTCTTCTGCGAAACGGTAGCCGTCTCCATCCGACCCCGTCGTCTGGTACGACATACCGCCGGTTGCGACAACGACATCATCGTAAAAAAGCTCTTTCTCGTTTTCCAGGCGGATTCCTTTCACGCGGTCTCCTTCGAAAAGAAGCTCTTTTACTTTTGTATTCTTATGCACCTGCACATTTTTCCGTTTCAGTTCCGTCTCCAGCGCGCGGATAATATCCGAGGAGTGATCTGACTCCGGGAAGACACGGTTTCCGCGCTCCACTTTTAAGCGGACACCTGCCGCTTCGAAAAACTCCTGCACCTGGGCGCTGTCAAAGCTGTAGGCGGAGCTGTACAGAAATTTCGGGTTTGTCACCACATTCGTGAAGAACTCTTCTGTCGGGCAGTCGTTTGTCACATTGCAGCGGCCCTTTCCTGTGATAAACAGCTTCTTTCCCAGCTTTTCATTTTTTTCATAGAGATGAATCTCTGTCTTTTCGCCGGCGGCAAGCACGGCGGTCATCATTCCGGCGGCGCCTCCGCCGATTACTGCTGCTTTTCTCATGCTTTCTCCTTTACCGGCAGAGCTGCCTTTTTTCCGCCCATGGGACGTGCATCGTCCAGCCCGTTGATTTCATCGTTGCTGTAAACCTGGTACTCATCCCACAGTTTTTCCATGCTCTCAAGTGTCTTTTTCACATCCGCCTGGCGTTTCATGCAGAGCGCCACGACAAGCGCATTGATTACACTCAAAGGGGCCACCAGAGAATCGACGATTGATGCCATATCGCTCTTGGCAATCAGCGTACAGGCTGCATAAACATTCATCGGTGAATGCACACTGTCTGTGATCGTAATCACCTTCGCTTTGCGGCTGTTCGCAAATTCCAGTGCCTTCATCGTACGCATCGAATACCGCGGGAAGCTGATGCCGATCACCACATCATCCTCCGTGATGCGGATCATCTGCTCGAAAATCTCGCTGGAACTGTTTGTCTGTACCTGGCGCACATCCGGGAAAATCATATGGAGATAGAACGCCAGAAAGCTCGCAAGCGGCGCGCAGCTCCGAATGCCGACAATGTAAATTGTCCGCGCAGAAAGAATCGTATCCGCAGCGCGCTCAAAGGCGCTCCGGTCCACTTCTTCCAGCGTCATCTTGATTTTTTCAATGTCCGACTGCAGGACGGTCTCCAGAATTTCTCCCTGCGGCACGCGGCCATACGTAAACTGCATCCGCTGCACCGAATTCAGACGGTTCATCACCATCTCCTCCAGTGCGCGCTGGAACTCCGGATATCCCGCGTAGCCAAGCTGCATCGCAAAGCGAACCGTTGTCGATTCGCTGACGCCGACCTGCTGTCCCAGGCGCGCTGCCGTCATCGATACGGCCTGGTCATAATGCGCCGTAATAAAATCTGCCAGCCTCTTCTGTCCTTTGCTCAACTTTCCGTAATTTTGATTCAGACGAATGAGGAGATTCTCGTTCGCTGCCTTCTGCTCTTCTGAAGAAGACTGTTCTTTTTCTTTTTTCATGTTATTTTCTTCCTGATTTGTTTTTCCGATCTGCAAATGCCGTTCGGCATCCACATTTCTTCTTTTGGGGGCATCCTGATTCTTTTTCGGACACACCTCGATCTTTTGAATTATAACACGAATAAATTACTGGCGCAATGGCTGAAAAGCTGAAAAGGAAAGCCGGTGTTCTGCATTCCCTTTTTACGGGGAACACAGAACACCGGCTGATTTTTTACTCAGATTTTATTTAGACCGGATATGCGCCGTCTTTTTTGTCAGCGGCTGCCGGATCTACTTTCGTCCGCTGTGCTTCACGATATTTGAAGAAGTCTACAGCTACCTGCGGGAACAGAGCGTAGGTTAATACGTCCTCATCCTGCTGTTTCCACTGCTCGATCTCTTTCTCCAGTTTCGGAAGCTCCGGCTCAAGCAGGTCTGCGTAGCGGCAGGTGATCGGCTCGGTATCGCCGATGCATTTCTTCTGTACTTCCGGATTGAACGGTTTTACAGTTGCACCGTATTTTCCGGCAAGAACGTCTTTTGTCTCTTTCGTTACCATCTTGTAACGCTCGCCCATCAGGACATTGAATACAGCCTGGGTACCAACGATCTGGGAAGACGGAGTAACCAGCGGGCACTCGCCGAGGTCTTTTCTTACGCGCGGTACTTCTTCGAGTACATCGTAGTATTTGTCCTCTGCGTGCTGCTCTTTTAACTGGCTTGTCAGGTTGGAAAGCATACCGCCCGGTACCTGATACAGAAGAGTCTTGATATTTACGCCAAGGTTCTTCGGATTTAAGAGGCCTGTATCGAGCGCTTCGTCTCTCATCGGACGGAAGTAATCTGCAATCTCAGCCAGTTTGTTCTGATCCAGACCAG
>OCHE01000285.1_pt1 | contig 76603 bp, 69 predicted proteins | sample 1538681 | NCBI WGS metagenome assembly OCHE01 (sample SAMN04571717, study PRJEB22368) | human gut metagenome | biome: human gut; material: stool | host: Homo sapiens | place: Luxembourg | collected 2012-08-17
TCCGATGTTATATTTTCCTGCCGCTCTTTCAGCGACGTTGATTATCTTACCATAGATGTATACAGTATGTCAACAACTTTTTTTCTATTTTTTAACTATTTTTTACATCTTTGAATATGTTGTTTTTGCACTGATTCCTTCTACTTTTCCAAGTTTTCCAGCTAACGTATTAATAATATCCTGCGGTGCATCAATTGCGATGCTAATAATGTTAACCCCCTTCTCGTGGTATGGTATCCCCATTCTTCCCAGAATATACATTCCATAATCATGTAAAATATCATTTACCTTTGAAGATGCATCTATGTCTTCTACGATAATTCCTATGATCGCTATTCTACTTTCCATCTATATTCTCCTTATTATCTTCTTATTTCAGAAATGTATCCTGCACGAAACTCCATATTGATTTCTCTTAGTTCTTTCTTTCCATCAATATAGTCTTGATACATTTCCACAATACCTACACTGCACCCATCACATGCACCTGCAATATTTCCAATAGATTCCTCTACGATTTTTGCTCGTTCTTCTTTTGTTGTATCTTTAATCAATATACTCATAGTCTTCTCCTTCTTTTTAAATACATAAATGCGATCCCGCACACAATAACTGATAATAATGATCCTGCTGGTGCTGCACATCCCATAGGATATAAAGTATCTATAAACCATTTAGAAGCAAAATAAGCCCCTGGAATACGAATCAGTACAATCGATAATACATTATGAAGAAAAGAAATTCCCGACTTTCCATATGCGCAAAAATACCCGCTAAAACTAAAATGAATTCCAGCGATCATGCAATCCCATATGTAACTTCGAATATACTGGCTTCCCATGTGAATAACCATGGTATCGACTGTAAAGATTCCCACAACAAAATTTGAAATAAACTGCATCAGCACTGCAACACATAATCCAAAACTCATAGAAATCATAATCGCATATTTTAATGTCTTTGTTGCACGTTCATCTTTTCCAGCGCCAATATTTTGTGCTGCAATCGCAGAAACTGCTGACAGCATAGAAGATGGCACTAAAAATACAAAACTGATGATCTTTTCAACGATTCCTACAGCTGCAGCATCATTTAATCCCCTTTGATTTACAATGATCGTAATTACAATAAAGGAAATCTGTATAAACCCATCTTGCAAGGAAATTGGAATTCCAATCCCTAAAATATTCTTCAATGTTTTTCCTTCTGGTTTTAAATCACTGCGTTTTAATGAAATACCAGTATCTTTCTTCCGAATTGCAATAAGTGCAACGATCACACTGATCGTCTGTGCTAACGTAGTTCCAAGTGCTGCACCTGAAGCTCCAAAATGAAGTCCTCCAATAAAAACATAATCCAGAACGATATTCACTCCACAAGCAACTGCTATAAAATACATTGGACTTTTTGAATCTCCCAATCCCCTGAAAATGGAACTGATGATATTATATGCAGTGATCAAAGGAATTCCCGCAAAACATATGGTTAAATATGCGGTTGTTCCTTCTACTGCCTGTTGCGGTGTTGACATGATACGAACAATTGGATGAACAAAAAATAATAACACCACTGTAAGTACAACAGAAAGACATACAAACAAACTGACAGTATTTCCAATGATCTTTGAAGTTTCTTTCTTTTGTTTTGCACCTACGGATTTACCGATCATAACGGTAGTCCCCATCGCAATTCCAACGATCATAACCGTGATCATATGCATTACCTGACTTCCGATAGAAACAGCGGTTGTACTAGCAACTCCATTAAATTGTCCAATAATAAACAAATCCGCCATTCCATATAAAGTCTGTAAAAAATATGACAAAAAATACGGAAGTGAAAATTTCAAAATATTCCTTCCAATACTTCCAGTCGTTAAGTCTCTTTCCATGAAATATCTCCTGTATCTTAATTCCTTATGCCCGTAACTCCTTCGAACACTCCTTTAAATGTTTAGTCTATATATTCTTCGATCAAACGGACCGCTTTTGATTTATACAATGCTGTAATGATCACAGCTGCGATCACAGTCCCACAAAGCGTACTTGCAAGGAATGGCCCTACAAATGTAAATAAAGCTGCTTTCTGTCCCATCATCATGGATGCGATCGGATAGCAAAGCATTCCACCTAAAATCCCTGTTCCAATCACTTCTCCAAGATATGCACCAATCTTAGATCTTGTATATTTAAAAATCATAGCACTGACAAATGCCCCAACCATGCTTCCAGGAAACGCAAGCAGGCTTCCTGTTCCGAGTAGATTTCTGATCAGTGCTGTGCAAAATGCCATAGAAACTCCATATACAGGGCCTAGAAACACTGCAGCCAGCACGTTGCATAAATGTTGGATAGGAAAGCATCTGCTCGGTCCGATCGGGATTGAAAATGATGATAAAATAACCGCTACAGCTACCAACATTGCAGATATTGTTAATTTTTTTAATTTCATTTAATGTCACACTCCTTTGTTGTTCTTCCAAGGTCTTTTTTCTCGATCCCAGCCTTTTTTACTCCAATAGGCAAGGTCAGCCTCATCCCAGCCCCTGGTATGAAGCATTCTCATAAAATAAAAGCAAATCTTTGTCTTTATTCCTGTTTTCACATGCCCAGCATTCTTCTTAATCTGATATGCCATTTTACTTGTATCTTTTTCAATTTTTGCTTTTATTTTTGGTTTTATGTCTTTATACGAAGTTGCCATAACACGAACACCGTATTTATATACCTTTGGCACTCCCCAGTAAAAAAAGCTGTCTGCCATATCTTTATTTGTACTCTTCATTCCTGCACCAGCAGCTGTTGATATACATACCGCCTGTTTGTGAAACATTGATTCTTCTGGTCTATGCAACATCCATCGATAACCATAATGATCTAAAAACGCTTTCATAGAGCCAGTCACATGATAAACATACACTGGACTTTCAAAAATCAATACATCTGCTTCATCAAGTGCTTCTGTTAATGGATTGATCTTTTCATAATGTGGACATAATGTCTCGGATTTACGAAAACATTGTGTACATCCAATACAGAATTCCCCAAAATCTCTTGGCAGAAAAAACTCCTTGACTTCCCCGCCAATCTTGTCTGCCAGAATTTTGGAAATATGATATGTAGAGCCTTTATGACTCTGTCCATGTATAATTGTTACTTTCATTTTATACTCTTTTCTATTTCTGATCTGCTTCGCTCTCTGGCTGCACAGATGTACAATGAGGACATCTCGTTGCACGAATATCGATCTCACTCATACAAAATGGACAGATTTTTGTAGTTGGCTGTGCAGGTTCCTCTGGTTTTGAACCAAATGACATGACCTTATTCATTGCTTTTAAAAGACAAAATAAGATAAACGCCATGATCAGAAAATTCACAACAGAAGATCCAAATGCAGATGCATATCCTGAAATTTCTTCTAATGTGTATACTTTTCCTGTCATAACCAATTTTATGATCGGCTGAATAAAATTATCTGTAAGTGATGTAACAATTCCTGAAAAAGCACCACCAATCAATACACCAACTGCCATATCCATGACATTACCACGGAGTGCAAACGACTTAAATTCTTCTAAAAATTTTTTCATATGTCTCGCTCCTTTATATAATTTTTTATAACGTTTTCTATTTTAACACATCTTTCGACAAAACAATATACTCTCTTATAATTTGCAGCTTAAAATACGATAAAAAGATTCAAAATGCCCTCAAAAAAAGACCATATTAAAAATAATACGGCCTTTAAAATCATCTTATATTGTTGATTACTTCTCTGATTCTTTCATTGCAATTACTTTCTTGATCAGATCAACACTTCCATCAATTCCTAAATAACTGCTGTTTAAGCAAAGATCATATGACTTTGCATCCCCCCACTTATTAGAACTGTAATAGTTGTAATAGCTGGAACGTTGTTTATCTTTCTTCATCAGCATCTCTTTGCTCTTTCCATTCGGAATTCCATATTCATTCTCAATTCGTTTGATACGATCCTCAAATGGTGCATGTACATATACACTGATGCAATTATCAAAGTCTTCTAACGCATAATCTGCACATCTTCCAACGAACACACAAGGTCCCTTTGATGCCAGTTCCTTAATCGTATCAAAAGCTGCCAAAAACACCTTATGATTCAATGGCAAGTCAAAAGAATTGGAATTGTATCCTAATGAATAAGGATCCATTACCAGAGAGTAAAGAAAACTAGTCGTTGGTTTTTCATCAAAACTTTCAAAGATCTCTTCACAAATGCCGCTTTCCTTTGCAGCAACTTTAATCAGTTCACTGTCATAAAAAGGGATTCCTAAACTTTCGGCAAGCTTCTCTCCAATCAAGTGTCCTCCGCTTCCATATTGTCGTTCGATTGTAATAATTGTGTTAGTACTCATATGAATCGCTCCTTTCCCCAAAGGATAAAATATTCAAGTTATTCTTTGTTATGAATATTATACTACAAATAAGTGATTTTTAAAAGAAAAATTGTACATTTTTATGTTCAATTATGCTTCATATCCATAATGTTCTTTTGCATATCTTCTTGCAAATTCTGCATCCTCATGCATCTGCTGGCTTAAAGATTCTAGAGAATCAAATTTCATTTCTGGTCTTTTAAAACACAATAATTCCACTTCTATTTCTTTATGATAGATATTCTTATGGAAATCTAAAATATATGTTTCAACTCCCATATGTTTCTTTCCTTCGATCGTTGGCTTTACTCCAACATTACTAATTCCGTAATACGTTTCATCTTTATAATGGATTCTTGAAACATATACTCCATTTGGAGGCAATAACTTATCCTCCAATGGAATCTGATTCGCTGTTGGCATTTGAAGTACTTCTGCTCCCATATGATTTCCATGAACTACAGATCCACAGATCATAAACGGATCTTCCATCAGACGATTAGCTTCCTCCACTTTACCCTCAGATAGCAAATGACGGATTCTTGTGCTTGATACAATTTCTCCTTCTAATTCAAGTTTGGGAATAACGATCAATTTAAAATCATATTCCTTTGACATCCGTTCAAGTAATTCTACGTTTCCTTGACGTTTATAACCAAACCCACAATCATCACCAACAACTAAAACTTTCATTCCTGTTTTTTCAAGAAGTACTTTGATCACAAAATCTTCTGGTGATAAATGCGAGAATTCATCTGTAAATGGATGTTCGATATAAATATCAATTCCTCTTCTTGCAAGAAGTTTTATCTTTTCGTTGGTCGTGTAGATCACTCTCATATGTTTGTGTTTTAACATATTAAGTGGTGGACGGTCAAAAGAAAATACAGCCGCCTGATATCCCAGTTGCTTATACTGAATCAGTTCATCAAAGATCAACTGATGCCCTTTATGCATTCCGTCAAATTTGCCAAGAGCTACCACTGTATTATGAAATTGAAATTGTTCTGTATTATGAATGTATTCCATGGCTTCCTCTCATTGGTTGTTGTCATAAAAAATCTTATCTGGGAAAAACATATTTTTTTTCCAGTAATATATTCCGATAAACTGTTCACTTTCATCATATACCCGAAGTTTCTTTGTTGTATCGAGATTTATTTCATAAAACATCTCTTTCTTTAAAGGATTTCCGTTAAATAAAACCTTATCATAGTCTTTCTTTACGGTACCTTTTTGATATTTTAGAAAAACCTTTTCAATTGGAATTATCCATTCTTCGATTTTTCCAGTTTTCACTGCTTCCTCAATCTCTGATAATGTATGAGCATATTCTAATTGAAAACCACTGGATCTTGTACGGACTAACTTTGTCATACACGCTCCATTTTGAAGCTTATGTCCAATATCCCTGCAAAGACTTCGGATATATGTACCTTTGCTGCATGTAACTGTCATTGTAACTTCTGGATAAGAGATTTCAATATCTGAAATATCATAGATCCTGATCCGTTCTGGTTTGCGCTCGATAATTTTTCCTTCTCTGGCAAGTTCATACAGCTTCTTTCCATTAATTTTCTTTGCAGAATACATAGGTGGTACCTGATCATATTCTCCAACGAAAGACAAGATCGTATCTTTGATCGGTGCATCTTGTTTTAACGGTTCATGTGTTTTCGTAACAGTTCCCCATATATCTTCTGTATCTGTCTCTTTTTCAAACACAAAGCTTACCTTATACTGTTTCTTCGTTCCTGTTAACATATCGCATAACTTTGTTCCTTTTCCAAGACAGACCGGCAATACTCCTTCTGCATTTGGATCCAAAGTTCCTGTATGACCAATCTTTTTCTGACGTAAGATCCCTCGAAGTTTTGCGACAACATCATGCGATGTAAAATCTTTTTCTTTATATATATTCAATAATCCGTTGTACATAAAAACCTCTACCTTATAATTGTTCTGTGATCTCGCTTATGATCGTACTTTGAATGTCTTTCAATGTTCCTTTCATGGAACATCCTGCTGCACGGATATGTCCTCCACCTCCATGTGTTTTAGCAATCTCTGAAACCTTAACTTTCTCATTCGAACGCATACTTACTTTATAGCCATTTTCGATCGGATATAGAAAAATTGCTGCTTCCACACCTTTTGTAATTCGCAGCTGATCAATGATCCCATCACTGTCGGATGTTGATGCATGAAGCTCTTCAAAATCTTGTTCTGAAAGATTCGAAATAATAATCTGTCCATCTGCATAAAGTTGACTTTTTAATAATGCTTTCCCTAACAACTGATTTTGTACAAATGTCTTCTGATAAAATGTCTCATCAATGATCTTTGTAGTTGAAACACCCTTCTCCAGTAACATTCCCGCATATTCCATCGTTTTACGTGTTGTATTTGAATGCTTAAACACTCCGGTATCATGCACGATTCCTGTGTATAGGCACTGGGCACATTCTTTTGAAATCTTATCCTCTTCAAAAATCTGGCACAAAACTTCACAAGTTGCACTCGCCTGTGGATCGATCTTATAAAAGTCCCCAAATCCATCATTACTGATATGATGATCGATTCCGATCAATGTTTTTGCACATCTGACCATTGCTGCAAATGGTTCATAACGATCTTCAGAGCCACAATCTAAAACAAAAAACAGATCATAGCTTTCATCATCTTTCGACTCTGTGATGATCTCCTGCGCATGACTTAAAAAACGAAACTCTGTGCTGATCGATTCTAAATAAACATCAACTTTTTTCCCAGAATAATTATCTAAAATATACTGTTTTAAGGCAAGGCAACTGCCAATACAGTCTCCATCCGGATGGATGTGTCCTGTAATGGCAATTGTTTTAGCCTTTGAAATCTGTTCATTAAAGTGTTTCATTCTCACTCCCATGATTTAATTCATCTATCTTCTTTGACATATTTACTCCATATTCAATGGAATCATCTAAAATAAATGTAATCTCTGGTGTATTTCTTAAATTAATAGAGTGTGCAAGTTCTCGGCGGATATAACCTACCGCACTGTTTAAGCCTTTCATCGTTTCTTCTTTTTCTTCATCATTTCCAAGAACACTGATATATGCTTTGCACTGTTTCAGATCCGATGTCACAACGGCATCAACAACAGATGTCATTGGTGCAATTCTTGGATCTTTGATCTCTCTGCTGATGATACGGCTTAATTCTCTCTGAACTTCACCATTGATCCTTGTATTTTTAATGCTGTTTTTTCTCATATTGCTACTCCCTTCAGGAAATTATCTTGGGACCTCTTCCATAATAAAGGATTCGATCTGATCCCCTTCTTTGATGTCATTATAGCTTTCCATAACAAGACCACATTCAAATCCGCTGCGAACTTCTTTGACCGCATCTTTTCCACGTTGGATAGATGCAAGTTTTCCTTCATGAACAACAATACCATCACGAATAATACGTGCTGAGCTGTCACGCTGAATTGTTCCATCTAATACATAAGATCCTGCGATCGTTCCAACTCCAGAGGCTTTGAAAATCTGACGTACTTCTGCATGCCCTGTAACTTTCTCTACAAATTCAGGATCTAGCATACCCTTCATAGCTGCTTCAATATCTTCAATCGCATTGTAGATGACACGATACAGACGAAGGTCTACTTTCTCTGCACTTGCTGCATCTTTAGCCGCTGGTTCTGGACGAACATTAAATCCGATAATGATCGCATTAGAAGCTGCTGCTAAGTTTACATCAGATTCTGTGATAGCACCTACACCACCATGAATGACTTTGACTGCGACTTCATCATTAGAAAGTTTTACAAGACTCTGTTTAACCGCTTCTACAGATCCCTGTACATCGGCTTTTACAATGATATTCAATTCTTTGACGCTTCCTGCCTGGATCTGGTTAAATAGATCATCTAATGATAACTGCTGTTTTGTCTCAGATAACATTTTTTCACGTCCATAAGCAATAAATTTCTCTGCTACGGATCTTGCTTCTTTTTCGCTATCCATAACCATCATAACTTCTCCAGCATTTGGAACTTCACTTAAACCTAAGATCTCAACTGGTGTAGATGGTCCTGCTGTTTTAATACGTTTTCCTTTGTCATTTATCATTGCACGAACTTTACCATGAGCACTTCCGATTGCTACTGCATCACCAACATGTAATGTACCTTTCTGTACTAATACAGTTGCAACTGGTCCACGACCTTTATCAAGTTGTGCTTCTAAGACAATACCTCTTGCTTTACGATTTGGATTTGCTTTTAATTCCAAAACTTCTGCTGTTAAAGAAACCATATCTAATAATTCATCGATTCCTTCTCCTGTATGTGCAGATACTGGACAAAAGATCGTGCTTCCACCCCAGTCTTCTGGTACCAATTCATATTCGATCAGTTCCTGTTTTACTCTCTCAATGTTAGCGCTTTCTTTATCAATCTTATTGATCGCAACAATGATCTCGATTCCTGCTGCTTTCGCATGGTTGATCGCTTCGATCGTCTGTGGCATAACACCGTCATCTGCAGCTACGACTAAGATTGCGATATCTGTAGACTGGGCACCTCTCATACGCATAGATGTGAATGCCTCATGTCCTGGTGTATCTAAGAATGTGATCTTTCCATTGGATGTTTCAACAACATAAGCTCCAATATGCTGTGTGATACCACCTGCTTCTCCTGTTGTAACATGAGAAGAACGGATCTTGTCAAGTAAAGAAGTTTTACCATGGTCAACATGACCCATAACGCAGACAACTGGTGGTCTTACGATCATATCTGTTTCGTCTTCTTCCTCTTCTTTTAACAGTTCTTCGATCACATCTACCTGTTCTTCCATCTCTACCAGACGATCAAATTCCATTGCGATCTCTTCTGCTTTTTCAAAATCAAGTTCAGAGTTTACATTTAACATTCCAGCTCCGCTGATCAGTAATTTCTTAATGATATCATTTGCAGGAATAGATAATGCATCTGCAAGTTCTTTCAATGTTAATACTGGAGGAATCTTTACTGGCGCATTTGGATCTACTTCCGGTTTCTTTACTGGTTCTGGTTTAATAAAGGCACCAGGTCCTGATGTTTTTTTCTTTTTCTTATGCTCCTGATTCTGGTTCTGGTTTTTATTGTTAAATTTCTTATTCTTTTTATTATTTTTCCCAAACTTCTGAGAGTTCTGAGGATTATCTTTTCTTAAGATCTTTTTATCCCCATCATTATTTTTATTTCTTGAATTATTTTTATTGTTCTTTACTTCCTGAGTTTTTTTATTATTTTTCTTTTCCATATTCTGTGCTTTTTTATTATCTTTTCTTTTTGAATTTTCCTGTTTCTTTGAATTATGATCCTGTTTTGCTTCTTTCTTTGGTTTCAACGCATTCTCGATCATTTTGATCTGCTCATCTCCTATGGTACTCATGTGGTTTTTCACTTCTACATGATTGGCTTTCAAGATTTCTAAAATTTCTTTATTGTCTTTATTATATTTCTTTGCAATTTCATAAACTCTGAATTTTGCCATAAATATACCTCCTGCGATTCTTATTTATCAAGCTGTTTTAAAAGAGCTTCTGCAAAACCTTGATCAGTCACTGCGATCGACGCTCGAAACTCCTTCCCGATCGCATGCCCAAGCTCTTCTTTTAATCCCCAGCAATAAAAAGGTACTTGATAATGTTTACATTGATTCTCAAACATCTTTTTTGTATTATCGGAAGCATCATTGGCTACAATGATAAGAGCTGCTGTCTTTTTCCTGACAGCTTCTCTTGCGGCAAATTCTCCACTGACCAGATTACCGGATCTGAATGCAAGACCTAGAAGAGATAATCCTTTATTCATAAAGTTCTTCCATCTCCTTTTTTAATGTCTCATAGACCGATTCCGGTACTCCTATCTTAAAAGAACGATCTAATCCTTTTTTCTTAAATGCTTGTTTTAGACACTGTGGATCAGGGCATATATATGCCCCTCTCCCATTTTTCTTTCCAGTCATATCAAGACTGATCTCGCCTTCTTTTGATCTTACGATTCGGACTAATTGATTCTTTTCTTTTAATTCACCGCACCCGATACATTTTCTTGTTGGAATTTTTCGATTCATTTTATCACCTGCTGATATTTCCTATTCTTCAATATCCTCTGCATCAAAATCTTCAACAGCTTCTTCTGTATTCTCTGCATCTTCTACGAAATCATCATTGATCTCTTCGTTAAAAAGATCTTCTTCAATCTCAAATTCATCTGCCTCTGGTTCTTCACTGACTTTTGCTGCTTCTTCAGCTGCCTGTGATTCACTCTTAATGTCAATCTTATAGCCTGTTAATCTTGCAGCTAGTCTCGCATTCTGTCCTTCTTTACCGATTGCTAATGATAACTGGTAATCTGGAACTACAACTTCTGCGCTCTTTTCTTCTACATCAACTGCCACAGAAACAACTTTTGATGGGCTTAATGCATTCTCAATGAATACACAAGGATCTTCATTCCAGTTGATGATATCGATTTTCTCGCCTTTTAAGTCATTGACGATTGCATTCACTCTGGCACCATTTAATCCGACACATGCTCCAACTGGATCTACATTCTTATCATTGGACCATACAGCCATCTTTGTTCTTGATCCTGCTTCACGCACAATGTTCTTGATCTCTACTGTTCCATCCTGAATTTCCGCAACTTCTTTCTCAAATAAACGTTTTACAAGATCTGGATGTGTTCTTGAAACAAGAATACGTGGTCCACGATTTGTTTCTTTTACTTCTACAATATAAAGTTTGATTCTCTCTGTTGGTTTGAACACTTCACCTCTGATCTGTTCAGATTTCATTAACAGAGCATCTGTTTTGTCATCTAAGCTTACACTTACATTCTCTCCAACATAACGCTGAACAACACCTGTTACGATATCTTTTTCTTTGCAGTAGAAATGATCATATACAACTCTTCTTTCTTCTTCTTTGATTTTCTGAACAATAACGCTTCTTGCATGCATTGCTGCAATACGTCCGAAATCTTTTGGTGTGATTTCAATTCTTACAGTATCTCCAAGATTTAAGTTCTGATCGATTGCCTTTGCTTTTCCAAGACTGATCTCCAGTGCAGGATCATAAACTTCGTCTACAACTTCTTTGATCGCATAAACATAAATATCTCCTGTTTCACGATCCATATTAACTACAACGTTATCTGCACTTCCAAAATCTCTTTTACATGCAGCAAGCAGGGAATTTTCAATGGCTTCCATGATAACGTCTTTATCAATACCTTTTTCCTTCTCCAACTGATTTAATGCCGCAATTAATTCACTCATTCTCTTTCTTCCTCCTTAAAAATCTAACGACAAACGAGCACTTGCAATGCTCTTTTTCTCAAATGTAATATCCTGATCTTCGATTGTTAGTACAATCTGATCTTCCATGTTTTCTTTTAAAATACCAGTAAATTCCTTTTGCTTATCAATTGCTTTATAAAGCTTGATGTCAATGGACTTTCCGACACTTCTTACATAATCTTTTTCTTTTTTTAGTGGTCTTCCAAGTCCTGGAGAACTTACTTCTAAAATATATGCATCTTCGATAAAATCTTCTGCATCTAGTTTCTCTTCTAAGCTTCTGCTGATCAGCACGCAGTCATCAATTGCAATTCCACCTTCTTTGTCTGCGTAAACTCTTAAATACCAGTTTGCTCCTTCTTTGACATATTCTACATCCACCAGTTCAAAATTGTTGGCTTCAATGATCGGTAATACCAGTTCTTCTGTTTTTGTTTCAATATCAACTCGTCTTGCCAATGTATCAACCCTTTCTTTTGTAGTGTTATTTCTTCATTGTTACACAAAATAGGAGTGGACATATGCCCACTCCTAAGTCATCTTTTCTTAAGCTATATTTAGTTTAACATGAAAAATATCTCTTGACAAGAGTTTTTTCATATATTATCAAAGAAAATCGAAACTTAACTGATCAGTATCTGATAGATCTCCCATAATTCCAAGTTCTTTCATTTTCTCGATACATGCTTGTGGTGCTTTTGTTCTGTTTCTAAAGTTTTCCAAGGATGTAAATGGTTCTCCTTTGGCTGCTTCTTCTACCTGCTGTGCCGCTTTTTCACCCATTCCATCAATACTGGTAAGTGCTGGCATGATCTTTCCATCGATCACTTGAAAATCTTTTGCCTTTGCCTTGTAAATATCCAGTGGCCAGAATTCATAGCCTCTTGCATACATTTCATCCGCAATCTTCATTTCTCGTAACAGATCAAGATCTGCATTTTTAACTTCGTGTTTTGGTGTATTCTTAATAATACTCATCTTTTCATCCAAACGTTCTTTTCCAAGACACATATCTTCATAAGAAAATGCCTTCGCTCGAATACTGAAATATGCTGCATAATATGCTAATGGGTGATAAACCTTATACCATGCGATCCTCCATGCCATCATAACATAAGCTGCCGCATGGGCTTTCGGGAACATATATTTGATCTGTTTACAAGACCAGATATACCAATCTGGCACATTGTGATCTCTCATCATCTGTTCTTGTTCATCTGTAAGTCCCTTTCCTTTTCGGACTCCTTCCATGATCTTAAATGACGCTTCCTGTTCCAATCCCTGATTGATCAGATATACCATGATATCATCTCGACAACAGATTGCTGTGGAAATAACCGCATCTCCATTCTCGATCAATGTCTGAGCATTTCCAAGCCATACATCGGTTCCATGAGACAGCCCAGAAATACGGACAAGATCAGAAAAGCTCTGTGGATGCGTATCCTGAAGCATTTGAATTACAAAGTCTGTCCCAAATTCCGGTACTCCAAGTGATCCAAGCGGTGTCCCATCAATATCTTCTGGTGTGATCCCTAAGGTTTCTGTTCCATGAAATAATCCCATAACACCTTTATCGTCCATTGGGATCGTCTGTGCATCAATTCCTGTGATATCTTCCATTCTTCGGATCATAGATGGATCGTCATGTCCCAGAATATCAAGTTTTAATAGGTTCTGGTCAATCGAATGGTATTCAAAATGTGTCGTAATGATCGGTGTATTCATATCATTGGCTGGATGTTGTACCGCTGTAAAATCATAAATTTCTTTATCATGCGGTACTACAATGATTCCACCCGGATGCTGACCAGTTGTTCTCTTAACTCCCGTACATCCAAGTGCTAATCTCTCTATTTCACAACGACGTTTACTGATTCCTCGTTCTTCCAGATATTTCAACACATAACCATAGGCTGTTTTCTCTGCCAGTGTACCGATCGTTCCCGCTCGGAATGCTTTTCCTTTTCCAAAGATAACTTCTACATAAGCATGTGCTTTCCCCTGATATTCTCCTGAGAAGTTTAAGTCGATATCTGGCTCTTTATTTCCTTTAAACCCAAGGAATGTCTCAAACGGGATATCCTGTCCTTCTTTCGTCATCTTTGCTCCACACTTTGGACAGTATGCATCTGGCATGTCAAAACCTGACATACCCATCTTCGCATATTTTTGCACCTGTTCTGAGTCAAAATCCACAAAATGACATTCTGGACAGATATAATGTGCTGGCAACGGATTTACTTCCGTGATCCCTGACATCGTTGCTGCAAAGGAAGATCCTACCGATCCTCGTGATCCTACCAGATATCCATGGTCATTCGAATCCCATACCAGTTTCTGTGCGATGATGTACATTACCGCATATCCATTTCCAATAATAGAGTTTAATTCTTTTTCCAAACGACTTGTCACTCGTTCTGGAAGATCATCTCCATAAATCTCATGTGCTCTATTATAACAGATTTCTCTTAATGTTTTGTCTGAATCTGGGATTACCGGCGGGCATTTATCCGGATGGATCGGAGAAATATTTTCAATCATATCATTGATCTTATTCGTGTTTGTTATGACAACTTCTTTGGCTTTCTCACTTCCAAGATACGCAAACTCATCTAACATCTCCTGTGTTGTCCTAAAATAAAGTGGTGCCTGCTGATCAGCATCTTTAAATCCTTTTCCAGCTAATAAAATAGAACGATAGATTGCATCATCTGGATTTAGAAAATGCACATCACATGTCGCAACGACTGGCTTATGGAATTGTTCTCCAAGATCTACTATCTTTTGATTGAATTTTTGAATATCTTCGATCGAATTCACATTCTCAACACGTTCGGATCCAATCATAAATTCATTGTTTCCTACTGGCTGAATCTCCAGATAGTCATAAAATGATACAATATTCGCAATCGTTTCATCTGAGCGTTCATCAAGCAATGCCTGATATAATTCTCCTGCTTCACACGCAGATCCAATGATCAGTCCATCTCTATATTTATTGATCAGGGACTTTGGCATTCTTGGACGACGGTTAAAGTAATTTAAATGTGATTCGGATACCAAGCGGTTTAAATTAACTCGCCCTGTATTATTCTTAACCAGAATAATTCCATGATACATGCGTCCTTTTTTGATCAGATCGACATTATCATTTGCAAATTCGTTGACCTGATCTAGATCTGTAATATCTTTTTCTTTTAACATAGAAATGAATTCTACAAAAATCTTTCCTGTTGCTGTTGCATCATCAACTGCTCTATGGTGTGTTTCCAGTATGATATTTAAATGTTTACAAATGTTATCTAGTGTAAATTTACCAAGATGTCCCATTAGACATCTTGCAAGCCCCAATGTATCCACAACTGTATGATCATATGGAAGATTCAACCTTTTCGCATTTTCGCGGATAAACCCTGTATCAAATCCTGCATTATGTGCAACCAAAACAGATCCCTCACAGAATTTTAAAAACTGTGGAAGAATCTCTTCGATCGTTCCCGCATCTTTTACCATATCATCTGTGATCGTTGTCAGCTGAGTGATCTTATATGGAATTGGGCGCTCTGGATTGACAAATTCACTGAATGTTTCTTTAATCTCTCCTTCCACGACTCTTACCGCACCAATTTCTATAATTCGATCATTGACACTGTTAAATCCTGTTGTCTCAATATCGAATACAACATAACTGTCCATTAGTGACTGCCCTTTTGAATCAATGATCAAATCTCCAAGGTCATCAACGAAATATCCTTCTACCCCATAAATGATCTTAAATGGATCATCTTCTTTTAGTCTCAAGTCTTCGTATGCATGACGTGCGATCGGAAATCCCTGCAATACACCGTGATCTGTAATTGCGACCGCCGGATGTCCCCATTCGTAGGCCCGATTTACAATATCTTTGATCTGTACCACACTGTCATTATCGCTCATCACTGTATGGAGATGTAATTCCACACGTTTTTCCATGGATGTGTCCTGACGTTTTTCCCTGAAATCTGTAATCGCCTTGATTCCTGCCACAGATCCTAGAGAGATCTCATGATCAAATTTGTCATACATCGCAACTGCTTTGATACGATAGAATCCACCTTTTTTCAAACCATCTAAAATGTCGGGCAGCTGTTCATTTCTTACGAAAACCTTGCAGCTGATCGTATCTGTAAAATCGGTAATATGAAAAATGATGATTGTTTTTTCATTACGGATTTCTCGTGTTTCAAGAAATGTGATCTGCCCATGAATCACAACTTCCCCGATCTCATCATAGATATCCTTGATCTCCATCAGCTCGCCATCACAATTTCGTCCATATAATAAGGTTGGATCATCTGAATATTTTGGTTTTTTCTTAAACATATGCTCTTTTTTCGTTGCAGCTGCTTTCTTTCTTGCTTTTTTCTCTTCTTTTTGTTCTTTCTCAACGATATCTGCGTGCTCCACGATCGTATGGATTTCTTGTTGTAAGCGATAATCACTTTCCATCTTAAGGCTTCGATCAATCGTCTTAGAGAAATCAAATCCGACTTTTGCATCAATAGAAAAACGTTCTTTTAAAATCATCTCAAAAAATTCTTTGATCTCTGGGGCTTTATTGCGGTTTACAAATGTATCTTCAAAGTAAAAAGTGATCACATCATCTTCAATTCTATAATCCCCTTTTCTCACGACATTAAAAATAACCTCCCCTTTGCCTTTTAACTCAAAGAGGAAGCTTTTCATGTAATGCTCCATTAGATATTTGAGATTATATTGTTCTGACAGGTGATAACTTTCCTGAAAACGAATCTTTACAAAACGCTTTGAAAACAGCTGTTCCCGGATCGTGCGTTCCATTCTCCATGTATCGACTCTTGAGATCAGATGATCACACTGAAAAGAAATCTTAAGCGTGTTTTCTTTTTTCTTTAGTGTGATCTCTCTAATATTCGCATCTTCAAACAAAGATCTTACATCGTCAGAAACTTTCAAATCTGGAAATACACTGAAAAATGGTTTTGTTGTCACTTCCATTTTATTCACCCCAGTGTTCTAATTCATATCTTAAAGTATCAAGTAATTGATCTTCTGGTACTTTACGGATAACCTCGCCTTTCTTGATCAGAAGTCCCTCTCCATTTCCACCAGCGATTCCCACATCTGCTTCTTTGGCCTCTCCTGGTCCGTTTACAACGCACCCCATAACAGCAACCTTAAGATTCAGATTTTCAAAATCTGCAGCCATTGTCTCTACCTGACTGGCAAGTGGAATCAGATCGATATTCGTACGTCCACATGTTGGGCAGGATACAACTTCAATTCCTCCGGAACGAAGTCCTAATGTCTTTAAGATCAGTTTCGCACTGGCAATCTCGTTGACTGGATCTCCTGTCAATGATACACGGATCGTATCACCAATTCCCTGATTTAAGATAATTCCAAGTCCTACAGCTGATTTGATATTACCACTAAAAACTGTTCCAGCTTCTGTGATCCCTACATGCAGAGGGTAATTGATTTTGTCTGCGACTAGGCGGTACGCTTCTGCACACATCAAAACATCAGAAGACTTAATACTGACTACCATATCATGAAAATCATATTTTTCAAGCATAGCAACTTTATCTAAGGCACTTTCTACCAGCCCTTGTGCAGTTACTCCGTTATATTTTTTAACAAGTGGTTTCTCCAATGATCCGCTGTTTACACCAACACGGATCGGTACATGATATTTCTTTGCTGTTTCTACCACTTTGCGGATATTCTCTTCTCCACCGATATTCCCAGGATTGATACGGATCTTATCTGCCCCATGTTCCATCGCTGCAATTGCAAGTTTATAGTCAAAATGAATATCCGCGACCAACGGAATATGAATCTGCTTCTTAATCTCTGTAAAAGCTTCGGCAGCTTTCATTGTTGGAACAGTACAGCGAATGATCTGGCATCCAGCCTTCTCAAGAGCAAGAATCTGTTTGACCGTCTCTTCCACATTTTCTGTCTTTGTATTTGTCATAGACTGGATGGCAACTGGATTGCCTCCTCCAATCTTAACATCTCCTATCGAAATAACTCTTGTCTGATTTCTTGTATACATGCAAATCCCCCTTTACATGAAAATCTTTACAATATCTTGATACATTACAAATACCATCAAAAGCATTAATAAGATCAACCCTGCAGTGTGTACCAGCGCTTCCATATTCTGTGGCACAGCCTTTCCAGTAATTGCTTCTATGATCAAAAACAATAAACGACCTCCATCAAGTGCTGGTAATGGCAATAGATTCATCACACCAAGGTTTGCGCTGATCAAAATGATCCAGTTTACCATTGTCAAAAATACTGTTTTAAATCCATAGGCAGCAGCCTGTGTATATTGGTCTCCGACCGTTTTGACAATTCCTACTGGTCCTGAAAGATCTTTCACACCAAGTTTTTGTGAAACTAACATCTTTACACTCTTTAAAGTAATCTTTACCTGCAATCCTACTTCTCGGAAACTGTATTCGATCGTTTTTAACGGACCTACTTTCTGATATCCATTCCAGGTGATCCCGATCAGATATTGCCCTCGTTCTTTATCATACTCTGGTGTGACGTTTATATTTTTTTCTTTTCCGTTTTGTAATATCGTGATCGGAATTTTCCCTCCATCATAATCTAAATACATATAATAGGAAAACTCTCTGTAATTGTGCATTTTCTTTCCAGCAACTTTGATCATAGTATCTCCTTTACGGATTCCTGCTTCATATGCTGGTGAATCTTTTTCTACTTTGGAAATCTTCGGAATGTCAGCACCAGACATTCCGATCACTATAATTGAAAATATAAACGCTAAGATAAAGTTAAAAAATGGTCCTCCAAAAATAACTGCCATCCTTGCCCAGACGGACTTATTATTAAACGCATTTTCTTCAGGTCGGTCTTCATCTTCTCCCATCATACATGCACCACCAAATGGCAGCAGTTTGACAGAATAAAAAGTCTCTCCAACCTGCTTTCCTATAATCGTTGGTCCAAGTCCAATGCAAAATTCATCTACCTGAATCCCATTTTTCTTAGCGATCAGAAAATGCCCTAATTCATGCACAATAATAATAATTCCAAAAATTAAAATTGCAATGATAATATTCAATGATCTACCTGCTTTCTATGTGTTCATACACCCATTGCTCTGTCTCCAACACTTCTTCCAGTGTCGGATTCTCAATAACTTTATGGGCATTCATTGTGTCTTCAATGATGTCGTAAATATCTAAAAACTGAATCTTACGGTCTAAAAATAATGCAACTGCTTTTTCATTTGCAGCATTTAAGACTGTTGGCATGCTTCCACCGATCCTACCTGCTTTATATGCATAAGGAAGTCCTTTTAGAACATCCACTGGTGGTTCTTCAAATGTAATTTCTTTTAATTTTGCAAAATCTAGACGTTCTCCCGCAAGATTTCTATGTTGTGGATAAAATAATGCATATTGAATCGGTAATTTCATATCCGGTGTTCCAAGCTGTGCGATCACACTTCCATCCTTAAACTGAATCATAGAATGGATCACACTCTTTGGTTGTACTACAACATGAATATCATCAAAATCCACTCCAAACAACCATTTGGCTTCGATCACTTCGAGTCCTTTATTCACTAACGTTGCGGAATCAATCGTAATCTTTCGTCCCATTGACCAATTTGGATGATTCAGCGCATCTTCTACTGTCACATATTTTAATTCTTCTGTCGTTTTCTTGCGGAACGGTCCCCCTGATGCTGTAATGATCAGAGAATCAAGATCATCTCTTTTCCCGCTCTGTAAACACTGAAAGATTGCAGAATGCTCACTATCTACTGGATAAATAGAAACACCCAGTTCTTCCGCCATTGGCATAATAATATGCCCTGCAGTTACCAATGTTTCTTTATTAGCAAGTGCGATATCTTTCCCAGCCTTCATCGCAGCGATCGTTGGACGAATTCCGATCATTCCGACAATTGCTGTGACAACAACAGAACACTGCTCCTGTGTTGCTGCTTCTAATAATCCATCCATTCCTGCACATACTTTTATATTCGTATCTGCCAGACGAAGTTTCAACTCTTCTGCCTTCTGTTCATTGTATACAGCAACGATCACTGGCTGAAATTCTCTTGCTTGTTTCTCTAACAGATCAATACTTGTTCCTGCTGCTAAGGCTGTAACTTTCAGATCTTTATTACTTCGTACGATATCTAGTGTCTGGGTTCCAATGGAACCTGTAGATCCAATAATTGAAATATATTTCATTCTAGATCGCTCCTCCTGAGATCATAACTGTCAGATAATAAATGACAGGTGCAATAAAAATAATACTATCAAATCGGTCAAGAATTCCTCCATGACCAGGGATCAATGTACCATAATCCTTAATTCCTGAATCTCTCTTGATCGCAGATGCTGCCAAATCTCCAATGACTGAAACTGCTCCACCTAGTCCACAAACAATTGGGAACATTGTAACTGGATTAAAACTAAATCTGATATATGTGTTTAGATATAATCCATATAATGCACCAAGAATTGCCGCACCGACAATTCCGCCAACCAAACCTTCTATACTTTTCTTAGGACTTAAAATTGGTGACATCTTATGTTTTCCGATCAACATTCCTGTACAATATGCTAAAGTGTCATTTCCCCATGCTGCAAGGAATAATAATACAACAAATTCTCCTCCATTTTGTAATTCACGGATCTGATAGATAAAGGACATCATAACCGCTACATATACAAATCCAAAGAATCCTGCCATCATCTGATCCACTTTATACTTTGGAAAACGTACCACATAGCATCCGAGTAAAAAGATTAAAAATAAAATAATGATCGCTGTGGTCCATTGATCAAGATCAAATAACAATGCCACATAATAAAGAATCGTGCCTGTATATCCGATCACTGCCAAAGATGATTTCTCAATATGATAAATCCTTAAAATCTCGCTGTATCCGATCAATGCAACGATCAATGTCATTGCAAACGTCACAATTCCACCCATATATAACCCAAAAGCTGCGATCAATACTAAAATGATCCCACTGATCAGTCTTTGCTTAAACATAAACTTATATTCCTCCAAATCTGCGGTCGCGTCCATTATAGTATTCGATCGCCTTTATTAATTCCTTTTTATTAAAATCAGGCCAGAGCACATCTGTAAAATAAAATTCTGTATATGCTAACTGCCATAACATAAAGTTTGACAATCTTTCTTCCCCGCTTGTGCGGATCATCAGATCTGGATCTGGAAGTTCTTTTGTATCCAGATATCCATTAAACACTTCTTCTGTGATCTCATCTTTGGAAAGATTTCCACTAGAAAGATCATCTGCCATATGTCTCATAGCTCGCACCATCTCATCACGACTTCCATAATTCAGTGCGATCGTAAAATTGATCCCTGTATTATCTTTGGATGCCTTCTCAAGCTCAACGATCTTCTCCTGTAAATCTTCGGAAAGTCCTGTGATATCTCCGATCACTCTGACTTTCATATTATTTTTATTTGCACGCTTGATACATGTCTTTAAATAATCACGAAGCAGTTTCATCAATGCATTTACTTCGTCCTGTGGGCGTTTCCAGTTCTCTGTTGAAAAAGCATAAACTGTTAAATATTTAATTCCAAGATCATGTGCATCTTCTATGATCTGTTCCACCACTTTACTTCCCTGTCTATGTCCCATATTCCTAGGTAAATGGCGTTTTTTTGCCCATCTTCCATTCCCATCTAAGATAATGGCCACATGTTGTGGAATATTTAAATTCTCCATTTGGACCTCCTGTGTATCATATATAACTTTCGTTTCTTTCCACATGAAACAAAACAGGGCTGAGATTTCAACCCTGTTGATGATTAAGATTAAACTGTCATGATTTCTTTTGATTTTGCATCAACTGCTTCATCAATCTGTTTGATGTATTTATCTGTCATCTTCTGTACTTTGTCTTCTTCATCTTTTGCCTGATCATCATTTAAATCTCCGGCTTTATTCTGTTTCTTGACAAAATCATTTGCATCACGACGGATATTTCTAACTGCTACCTTTGCTTCTTCTCCACGTTTCTTGACATCTTTTGCAAGCTCTTTTCTTCGTTCTTCTGTAAGATCTGGGAAGTTTAATCGGATTGCTTTACCATCATTTGTTGGTGTGATCCCGATATCAGATACTAAAATCGCTTTCTCGATCTCTTTTAATAAGTTTGGCTCCCATGGCTGAATCATGATCGTTCTTGCTTCAGGTACAGAAACATTACCAACCTGTGCTACAGGAGTTGCAACTCCATAATAATCAACTTTGACTTTATCTAATACATGAGGATTGGCACGTCCTGCACGAATTGTCATAAAATCATTCGCCATACTGTCTAAAGATTTCTGCATCTTGTCTTCAAATTGTTTTAACATGTTTCTTTCGTCCTCCTAATTTATCAAACGGTTACATATGTTCCGTTAAATTCACCTTTCATTAAATTCTCAATGCTGTTTTCTTCATTTAATCCAAAAACTGCTAATGGCATCTTATTTTCAAGGCACATGATCGTTGCTGTTAGGTCGATCACTCCTAATTTCTGATCCAATACTTCTTCCATTGTGATGCTGTCATATTTCACTGCATTTTCATTCACAGCAGGATCACTGTCATATACGCCGTCAATTGATTTTGCTAATAAGATCGCATCTGCTTCAATCTCGATCGCACGAAGTGCTGTTGCTGTATCTGTTGAAAAATAAGGATGTCCTGTTCCTCCTGCGAAAAATACAACCTTTCCTTCATCCAAAGCCTTGACTGCTTTATCTTTGGAAAATAATTCTGTAAATGCTCCGCATACAAATGGAGTATATACTTCTGTTTCCATTCCTGCTGTTTTAAATGCATCGGATACATAGATACAGTTCATAACTGTCGCAAGCATTCCGATCTGATCAGCTTTTGTACGTTCCATACTCTCGCTTGTACGTCCTCTCCAGAAGTTTCCTCCTCCGATAACGATCGCTACCTGAAGTCCCTCATCTACTAATGTCTTTACCTGACGTGCTGCATCTGCACATGTTGCTTCATCAAATCCTGTCTTCTTATCTCCGGCAAGTGCTTCTCCACTTAACTTTAAAAGCACACGTTTCATATCTTTTAAATCTTTCATTGGTCTACCTCATTTGTTCTTTCTTTGCCAAATCACTATGTGAAATTATATCATATCATCAAGAAAAGAACAACTATAAAAAGGACCTCTTTCGAAATCGAAAAAGACCCTTTTGTGTTTACAAATTCTTTCGTCCATTTAATATTGTAAAAAGCATAAACAACACTGGTATGATCAGTGCCTCAAACTGAGTTACTGAATATGCTTTAAATACAACATTTAAAATAATCGTGGCAATCGTAATTGCGATCAGTACAAGACTGACATAAAAACATCTTTTACATCCTTCCTGTGTATTTCCATCTTTAAGACCCGTATATCCACCGACCATTGCTGCTACTGCGTAGCCGCCGATCAAAACAAGTCCAAGATAAAACTTTGTTGCAGAAGTCGTCGTTCTTCCATAACCTACAAGCCCTAACAGATTCAATAACTGCAACACACCCTGAATCAAAACGAGTCCTGAGATTATCTTAAAAAATATATTTTTTGTTTTGTTTTGCATAATCGCTAGTTCCTTTTTATTTTTTATGTTGTCGCTGTCTCCTTCATACTACTTCGAAAGATTCCCTCATCTTTGTCTTCTTATTATCCAATTTAATCCAATTTCTGGATCTGTTCGATAACTTTTTGATATTCTTTCTCAATTTCACCGATCACTGGCAATACTTCTTCGCGCTGTCCTGCACGAATCATATCTACTGCTTTCGCACTTTTTTGCTGTAAATGTGTAAACTCCAGATTGCTTGCAATTCCTTTCATCGTATGAGTTGTTCGAAGAATTTCATCATAATCCATCTTATTTACTGCTTCTTTAATCTGTTCATAAGTAGGATCATCTAAAAACTTACGGACAAACTTTTCCACCAGTTTCTGATTTCCCATCATACGGCTGCTTACATTTTCATAACTTTCATCAATACTGTCATAAAACTCCTGAATATTCATTACTTCTCCTCCATTCAAATTATTTTTGAATAACCTAAAATGGATTATAGCATATTTAACAAAATTCAACAATTTAATTCTATTTTTTATACACCAGAAGTTTTTTCGACACCATATTTCTTTCTACGATATGTTTTTTTGTCACTTTCCATATAGTGATGACTTCTTCTACGGTCTCGTTCTTCATTTTCTTCCAAGATTTCTTGTTTCGCATTCATAACAAGCATCTGCAGACGATTTTCGATATTCGCAAAACTGACATCTGGATCATAGTCTAATGGAAGAATCTGTGCATTTGGATACATTTCTTTTAATTTTTTAGAAATACCTCTTCCAACAACATGGTTTGGCAGGCATCCAAATGGCTGTAAGATCAAGAAATACTTGCATCCATGTTTTGCGTGATGAATGATCTCTCCTGGAATCAGCACACCCTCTCCTGCATCAAATGTATGATGAATGATCGGATCACTGTCTTTTACCAGATCATCCATACGGATCGCTGGTTTATATAAAGGATGTCCTTTTGCAATGGAATCGGTCAGACTGTGTGCAAGATCAAAGAACATGTCTGCTGTCCGAAACCAGATCTTTTGATCCATTGGTTTATTTAAATGATATTCCCTGATCTGTGAATCCTGATAAAAGTATGTCTTACGGATAACATCCGTCATACGTGCTTCAATGATCTCAAATCCATTTTCTTCCAGATATTTTTCAATGTCATGGTTTGCTCCTGGATGAAAGTTCAGAAGATATTCCCCAACGATCAGAATCTGTGGTTTTAAGTTCGTACGATCATAAGAAATATTTTTCATGATAGAAATAGCCTTCTTAAATCCTTTTCTTGCACCAAGAACTCCTGACTTTTCCAATCCATCGATTACAAGATCAAGGGCTTTGTCAAACGCTTCATCCGCACTTCCTTTGACTGTTTCATATGGACGGATCTTTCGTAATAATTCCTCCAATACATCGATCATCGGTAATGCAAATGCGATTTTTACAGAAGATGCCAGATTTAATTTAAATCCTGGGTGCATATTATGAGAATCTGCATCATCATTTGTCAGGATCGGAATATGATCATATCCTGCATCATCAAGAGCTTTTCTTAGTAGTGCCCCATAATGTGTCAGTCGACAGTCCCCAACATATTTTCCCATAACGATCGCAACATCTTTGTCATCATACTTTCCACTTTCCAGTGCCGCCAATGCTTCTCCGATGACGATCTGTGCTGGGAAACAGATATCATTATGTACATATTTCTTTCCCAAACGAATTGCTTCTTCACGCCCGATATCCAAAGCAACCGCCCGAATTCCTTGTCCTCTTAATGCTGCTGTCATAATTCTGCAAAATGCATGCGATGTATTTGGAACCAATGCGATTTTTTCTTTCCTGTTTTCTTTTGTAAACTTGACTGGATATGGTTCTTGCAACTCTTTTACTTCTAATTTCTGATGTTTCTCACGTCCCATTTTCACTGTCTCCAAGAAAGAACGCACACGGATTCCCAATGGTCCTTGATTATCACTTTCATCTACTTTTAAGATCAATGGTGTTTTCCCGGAAATTTCTTTCATCATTCTCGTGATCTCATCGGATAGATAAGCATCATGTCCACATCCAAAACTTACAAGCTGTACATATTCCAGATGCTCACTTTGCGCACATAAGATAGCAGAAGATAACATTCTAGCATGATAGTTATTTACAATATCCAGACGGCTTTTTGAGAGTTCTGTCTGATTCACTTCTGGCAGGGAATCTGCGGTTAAGACTGCGATGCCTGCTTTTGTAAACATCTTAGACAGATCGTGATTAACCAGTGTATCGTTCTGATATGGACGAGATGCTAAAACAACTGCAAATTCATTCTTTTCCTTTACTTCATTTAGAATCTCTTCTCCTCGTTTCTTTAACTGTTGGTCAAAAGATTTCTGAGCCTGATCTGCTGTATGCATTGCATTCATAACCTCTTCTTTTGAGACATGATATACTTCTTCCATATATTTTACCAACTGATGCTGTCTGTCCTTTTTGGTATGCCAATGGAATAATGGTGCATCAAATGGCACATTCCATTTATCCTGTGGATTATCAGAATTCCTGATAACGATCGGATAACCTTTTACCACCGCACACATAGACTCACTTGTTTTTTCCATATTCTCTGGCGGTACTGTTGTGATCGATGGCATAAAAATACGATCTACATGATATTTTTTCACCAAATTTCTAAGATGTCCATGCACAAGTTTTGCTGGAAAACATACCGTGTCTGATGTCACTGCTGACAATCCACTTTCATAAATCTCTCTTGTGCTTTCATCCGATAATTGTACTTTGTATCCCAAACTTTTGAAAAAAGTTGTCCAAAATGGCATCGTATCCCAATAGGATAACACTCTTGGAATTCCGATCGTGATATCTCTTTCTGTTTTAGGCACTGGATAAGGATATTCTTTGAACAATAATTTCTTTCGCTCTTGGAATAAATCTGGAACACTCTGTGTTTTTCGGATTGTTTCTTTTAACTGCTTTCCAACCTCATCATTTCTTGGATCTCCGATGATCTCGCCTTTTTCACATCGATTATTTGTTACCCAGGAATTTCCATTTGAAAATTGAACAATTGTTCTTTGACAATGATTCGTACAAAATGGACAAGGTGCATTCGCCTGCTGCTCATAAGAAAATATATCTAAATCACGAAGATCCCATGTGCTCACTTCTTTCGGATTCTTCTCATATTGCTCTTTTGCGATCAATCCGACACCAATTGCACCCATGATCCCTGGATATGGTGCTCTGATCACTTCTCTTCCTACATATTCTTCCATCGCACGTAAAACCGCATCATTTTCAAAAGTGCCACCTTGTACCACGATCTTAGTTCCAAGAGAATCAAGATTTGATACGCGGATAACCTTTGTAAATACATTCTGGATGATCGATCTGCATAATCCAGCCATGATATCTTCTGGATTCTTACCGTTTCGCTGCTCTGTGATAATACTGCTGTTCATAAATACCGTACAACGACTACCCAAAACTGCTGGGTTTTTAGACGCAAACGCTTTCTTTGCAATCTCTTTTGTCGGAATATGTAAAGAGGATGCGAAGTTTTCAAGGAATGAACCGCATCCAGAAGAGCACGCCTCATTTAATAAAATATTTGTGATAACTCCATCCTCTAACCAGATTGCTTTCATATCCTGTCCACCAATATCCAAAATAAAAGAGGCGTCTTTGACATATTTTTCAGAAGCTCTTGCATGTGCTACCGTCTCAACCGTATGGCAAGGGATTTCAAAAGCTTTGGAAAACAGCATTTCTCCATACCCAGTCGTACCAGCTGATAAAATTTCTAATTCTGCTCCTGCTTCTTCATATCGTTTTCTTAAACAGATCAAGGCCTCTTTCGCTACTTTCAGCGGATCCCCTTCATTCGGTGCATAAAAAGAATCCAGAATTTCTTCTTGTTCATCTAATAATACAAATTTTGTTGTGGTACTTCCTGCATCAATCCCAAGAAAACATCGAACAACCTCTCCTTTTTGTGGTTTCTTCCATGTCACCTGTTTCTTCTTATGTGCTTCTTTAAAAGCATTTTCTTCTTCTTTTGATTCAAAAAATGGTTTTGCAATTTCTCCTGAAACGTGGGAATGATCTTTCTGTGCGTCTTCCAGTATTACTAACATTTTATTCACATCTTTTGGTTTGCTGTCTGCAAACATCTTATCCAAAGATAATGCTGCCCCATATGCAATCATTAATTCTGAATGCTTTGGACAAAGAATCTCATCTTCTTTCAAATTCAGACGTTCAGCAAAAACTTTTACCAGAGTTGGATGAAATGTTAATGGTCCACCTTCAAATGCGACAGGTTTTTTAATCTCCAATCCCTGTGCCAACCCTCCGATCGTCTGTTTCGCGATCGCATGGAATGCGGATAACGCAAGGTCTTCCTTGGCTGCTCCCTGATTCAGAAGTGGTTGGATATCTGTCTTTGCATATACCCCGCATCTTCCAGAAATATCATATAAATGTGTTCCTTTTTGTGCCAACTCATTAAACTGTTCCACTGGTACTTTTAATACGGATGCAATTTCATCAATAAATGCTCCCGTTCCACCCGCACAGCTTCCATTCATACGCATATCGGAAACACTTTGTGACTGTCCATTTTCAGAATCTTTAAAAAAGATCATCTTGGCATCCTGTCCACCTAACTCAATTGCCGTTCCGACCTGGTCAAACTGATCTTGTAATGCGATCGCATTGGCTGCAACTTCCTGCACAAATGGTACTTTTAAAATAGATGCCACTGGTTTTGCCCCAGAACCAGTCAGACACAATCTGATCTTCTTATCTCTTATATGTCCGCAAAACTTCTTAATGCTTCGGATCACACTTGCGATCTGATTTGCATGATGTCTTGCATAATCAGAAAATAACAGTTGATGACGGTCATTGGCATCAACTGCTACTATTTTGGTTGTCGTAGATCCTACATCGATCCCGACTAATATATTTTGTTCGTTTGATTTTGTCATTTCGTTATTCATCATTCGTTATCGTCTTTTCTCCTTCTTTTGAGCTTTACGTTTTATCATAACTCAAATTAATAGAAAATGTAAGATAAAAAATGGATTTTAACACTTTCTTCACACTTTTTCATTTAGTTTCTGCTTACGTTCCCTCCAATCTGGAAGAAAATGACTCATCAAATCATAAAATCTCTGGTTATGGCTTGGTTCTAAAAGATGACATAATTCATGCACCAAAACATACTCTACACATTCCTCTGATTTTACAGCCAGCTGCAGATTCATCCGAATCTTTTTACTGTGAATACTACAGCTTCCCCATCTTGTTTTCATATCTCGAATCGTAAAACCATTCGCATGAACTTTCATGATCGATTCCCATCTCATTGCATATTCTATAATCTTGTCTTCCAGCCATTTCCTTTGTTCCAGATTAATTTCCTGCTGTGATGAATTTTGTCTGTTTTTTACTTTTTCATGGTTTTTTAAAATCCACTCTTCTTTTTTCTTAAGGAAACGAAAAACCTCTTCATCGGAAACTCTCATTGGAACTGTTACCAAAACATCTCCGTTTGGAGGTTTCACGTAGATATTTATATTTTTAATCTTCCTTCGCTCAATCTCAATATTTAATGTTCCTATTTGTTTTATCATTATTCTTATTTCTTTCTCTGAATCAGCATATGTATCAATACATACAAAACAATCAGAAACCCTGATATAAATCCTGCCACACTAAGATATGGCATTCCTAACACTCTCGGTGTTACATCACTTAGACATAAAATTGCAGAGCTAAACCAAAGTGCCATCACGATCAATACAAGCAACAGATGATCAAATCCTTTTTTTAATTCTCTACCTGCTTTCTCGATCTGCGCAGATTCAATGTTTACCCTTACCTGTCCATTCTTTGTAATGTTCAAAAGATCTGATACCTGTGCTGGTATCTCCAAAGATTTCTTAGATGACCCATAAATATCTCTCAAAGCATGTCTTATCTCTTTCTTTATATCAATCTCATGAAACATATTCGCAGACATATAAGAAGTCAATATCTGTATCATATTCACTTCTGGAGAACATAATTTCAATGTTCCTTCCATAGTCACCATACTTCTTGCAAGCAGCGTAATATCTGGTTCGATCGCAATCTTATGTTTCTTCAAAAGCCCTATTGCATCTTCCATCAATTCTCCAAGATCCATGGTCCCGAAATCCATATTCATGTATTTTCCAACCATATCATCAAGATCCGTATACAAACTAGCATGGTCGATCTTCTCTGTCGGTTTTCCAAACGATAAGAATGCATTCTTAAGTTCATAAATATCATTTTTAAGAATAGCTGTGATCGCACGTTTCATGATCGCACGGTAATGTTCAGATAGATCACCTGCCATTCCAAGATCAAGCCATACGATCTGACCACCACTAATCCATAGATTCCCTGGATGTGGATCTGCATGAAAAAAACCATCCGCCAAAATCTGTTTACAATAGTTTTGTGCTGTTTTCTGGGCAATCTCCTTCCTATCATACCCATTGCGATCAAGTTCCTCGATATGGTCGATCTGGATTCCATCAACATAACTCATCACCAGCAAATGCTCATTCGAATATTCCTTATATACTTTCGGACATGTCACATATGCAACGTCCTTCTGGTTCTCATAAAATCGTTCCAAATGTTGTGCTTCTTTTTCAAAATCCATTTCTTCTTTGGATGTCTCCCACAACTCATCAATAACTTTTCTAAAATCAATCAATTCACCGGTTCCTGTTGCAAAATTTAAAAATCCAGAAGCCTTCTTTAACAGAGCAATATCTTCTGCCATGATCTGTTTAATCTGCGGTCTCTGGATTTTTAATACAATTTTACTGCCATCTCCTAAAACGGCCTCATGGACCTGTGCGATTGATGCACACCCAACTGGTATCTGGTTAATCTTCTGAAATAGTTGACCGGGGTCATTATGAAGTTCTTTATTCAAGATCTTCCATATCTCATTAAAACTCATCGGTTTTACATCCGTGCGAAGTCTCGCTAACTCATGACAATACTTCTCTGGCAATATATCCGAACGCATTGACATGATCTGCCCAAGCTTTACATAAGTTGGACCAAGATCTTCTAAAATACTGCATAACTTCTCTGGATTGATCCCATGTGTGACATTATGCTGATTTAATACATGCAAGATCTCTTTCAGTCTTCCTGTTTCCTGTTTCATAAGTACCTCTTATTGTTCAGTTTCATCCTCTTGTACTTGTGATGTCTCTGAATCTGTTGTTGCTTCACTTTCTTCCACTTCAACATCTTCTTCAGCTTCCTGTTTTTCTTTCTGAAGTGCCTCAGCTTTTGCAATTCTTTCTTTTAAAAGTGCAAGATCTTCTGGGGACATTTCATCAACACATTCAAATGCTTTATCATATTTCTTAGTCACTTGGATAGATATATGTTCTTTGACTTTCTGTTTTGCATTGTGCTTTAATTCCTGATTTAACACTTTTCCATGTTCTACAGTACGTTCACCCTTTTCAATCATTTTCTCAAGAATGTCTTTGGTAACTTCTGCAGTTGTTGCTGCTGCACCTACACTTGCAAGAAATGCTTTTTTCATTCCATTTGTGAAATCCATATGTCATCATCCTTTCTATAATTTAGCATGATCATTTGTCACTTTTATTTTACCACTATAGATCTTCAAGGACAACCGTAAATGGTCCATCATTTATTAAAGCAACTTCCATATGTGCTCCAAAAATACCTGTCTGTACAACATCTATTTCCTTGTTGCATTCCTTAATGATATATTCATATAATTCTTCTGCTTTCTTTGGATCTCCTGCCTGTGTAAAACTTGGACGATTTCCTTTTCTGCAGCTTGCATAAAGCGTAAACTGAGATACTAACAACAATTCTCCATCCACATCTTTTAATGAACAATTTGTTTTTCCATTTTCATCTTCAAAAATACGAAGATTGATCATCTTACGAATATATTTATCGGCTTCTTCTTTTGTATCTTCCTGCCCTACACCGATCAAAACTAAATATCCTTTTTTTATCTTCCCTGTGTATTCATCATCTACTTTTACCGATGCTTCTTTTACTCTCTGAATTACAAATTTCATTGCTTTCCCTTCCTTTAAGGTATTATTTTCTTTAAATATTCCTACATAAAGAAAAAGATCAGAAATTAAAAATCTCTGATCTTTTATATCCTTATGTAAGATAAATAAATCCTAGTTGTTGATTAATTTATCTTCGTTGCTCCAGCTGTATAAGCTACGGATTTCTTTTCCGACAACTTCAGACTGATGTTCAGCAGCTAATTTTCTCATAGCTTTGAAGTGAACCTGAGATCCTGCATCAGACATATCTAATAAGAAGTCTTTAGCGAATGTTCCGTCCTGAATATCTGTAAGAACCTGTTTCATAGCTTTCTTAGTATCTTCTGTGATGATCTTAGGTCCTGTGATGTAATCACCATATTCAGCTGTGTTAGAGATAGAATATCTCATTCCTTCGAATCCTGACTGGTAGATTAAGTCTACGATCAGTTTCATTTCATGGATACACTCGAAGTAAGCGTTTCTTGGATCATATCCAGCTTCTACTAATGTTTCGAAACCAGCCTGCATTAATGCACAAACACCACCGCAAAGTACTGCCTGTTCTCCGAAAAGGTCTGTTTCTGTTTCTGTTCTGAATGTAGTTTCAAGAACACCAGCTCTTGAAACTACATTCAGAACAGAAACAGAAACAGACCTAGTTTCAAGAAGACCAGCTCTTGCTCCACCAATTCCTAAAGAATAAGCAAGTGCTAAATCTAATGCTTTACCTGTAGCATCCTGTTCAACAGCTACTAAGCAAGGAGTTCCTTTTCCTGCCTGATATTCGCTTCTTACAGTATGTCCTGGAGCTTTAGGTGCGATCATAGTTACATCCACATCTTTTGGAGGTGTAATGCATCCGAAGTGGATATTGAAACCATGAGCGAACATTAACATATTTCCTGGCTCTAAGTTTGGTTCGATGCTTTCTTTGTATAATTTAGCCTGTTTTTCATCGTTAATCAGAATCATGATGATATCAGCTTTCTTAGCAGCTTCTGCAGATGTGTACACTTCAAATCCCTGTTCTTCTGCTCTCTTCCAAGATCTGCTTCCTTCATAAAGACCGATGATAACATTGCATCCAGACTCTTTTAAGTTAAGGGCATGTGCATGTCCCTGGCTTCCATAACCGATAATAGCGATGGTTTTTCCATCTAAAAGTGATAAGTTACAGTCTTCTTGATAATAAATCTTTGCCATTTTTCATTCCTCCATTTTTTGGCTTTATAGTAAGGGTCCTGACCCGTTACTCTCATCAAAATATATTAGAGTTATCTTCTCCTCTTGATAAACCAGTGATTCCTGTTCTCACAATTTCGATCACTCCAAAATCACTGATCAGATTGATAAATGCTTCTATCTTATTCACATTCCCAGTTAACTCGATCATCAGATTATCCTTAGATACATCCACAACTTTCGCTCTGAAAATATCTGCAATCGTGATAACCTCCTGTTTCTCTGTCTTGTTTGCACGGATCTTTGCAAGGATCAATTCTCTGCAAACAGACTTACTGTTTTCCAGTTCAAAAATCTTCACAACATCTTCCAGTTTTGAAAGTTGATTCTTGATCTGTTTCAAGATCATATCATCACCGCTGACTGCGATCGTAATTCTTGAAAACTTCTGATCTTGTGTCGTACATGCTGTGATGCTGTCTATGTTATACCCTCTTCTTGTAAATAAACCAGAAATTCGGCTTAATACCCCGGGAGTATTCTCTACTAAAATAGAAAGAACGATCTGTCGCATATCTTTTATTTCCTTTCTTTGTCTTATTCTATCACCGTAATGGTATATTACAGGGTATTGGTAACTTTTTTTATTCTACCAATTATACAAATATGTGTCAAGAAAGAATATGATATGACAGTGATTCTACCTTGACACATTTTCATTTTAATTTATTTTTGTTTATTCTTCTTCAACAGAATCACCAGAAGGTGTTGATTCTGTCGCCGCAGCTGTCGTTGTATGATGTGCTGTGGTTGGTCTTGGTGCAGATGTCTGTGGCTGTGACGTTGTACTTTCTGTCACACGTTCTTCTGTACTTCTCGTAGTTGTAGACCTTGTACTATAAGTCGTATGGCTGCTGCTTGTTGTGCTGTAACTTTCCTGCTGATAGCTGCTTCTTGTACTAGATGTTGAATATAATGAACTACTGCTTGTTGAGTCAGATGATGATGTTCCGGAATATCCAAATGTCTCAACAGAAGATATTCCTCCATATTCTTTTGCCCAGTCTTTTTCACTGCCTTTGTCAAATAAGAAATAATTCATGGCTGCTTTATTAGCACTGAAGTTTATAAAGAATACGAACATATTGCTCTGTGCTCTTCCCATCTTATAAGTACCTTCTAACGGCACCCTCATCTGGTCGATTTCTGTCGTCCCCATCTGAACAACTTTCAATACCAGACTCTTCAGGTATTTTGCACTCATATCTGTTGACACATCGGCTAATGAATCTAACGCAATATCTGCAATCTTTGTTGGGCTCTGCTGCAATACTTTATTAAGTGCTGCTTGAAGTACTGCTCTTTGACGACCTGTTCTTCCAAAGTCTCCATCTCCGTATTTCTTAGAAACAACGTAACGAACCCTGGCATATCCTAATGCCTGATTTCCATTCAATGTCTGTTTCCCAACCTTCACATTACGGTATTTCTTCTTTGAAATGTAATTTGTTGTATTCAAGTATTTTGCTTCTTTTTCTTCCAGCGAAATTTCTACACCGCCAACTTTATTGATAACTTTCTCAAATGTTGAGAAATCAACAACACAATAATTGTCGATCTTAATCCCAAAGTTCTTAGCGATCGTCTGGTATAATAATTCTACACCACCAAATGCATAGGCTGCATTTAACTTGTTATGTCCATGTCCTGGAATCTCAACATACATATCTCTCATCAAAGAAGTGAGCTTTAATTCTTTTGTCTTAAAATTGACCGTTGCGATCATAATACTGTCAGATCTTCCGTGATCACCTTTGATTGCTCCATGATCAGATCCAACTAATAAGATATTAATAACATTCTTATTAAATGTCAGATTATCATCTACCTTTACGTCTGTCAGTGTACTTCCATTCTTATTATTCACTGCTGCTTCTAATCTTGCATCATAATATCCAAGCACTCCCCCTGCAGCAATTCCTATGATCAAAAACAGACTTAGGATAATTTTAAACTTCTTAATCTTCATTCGTGTCCTCCTCACAATTATCTGCTTATCATTGTAGATTATATCATATCATACAAAAAAACAGTAGGTGATTTTATTAAGTTTTTGTTAAGCTTTCCAATAAGTCTGATTCATCGTAAGCTTTAAAACCATCCATTTTGGCAGTTTTTTATAATTTCTTCCAAGTTTATATCCGATCAATTTAAATCCTGTATCAATCACATACTTTGGAATAAGATATATTTTCCCCTTTTTAAAAAGATGCTTGATCGTCGCGATAACCATTTTTACACCTTCCGATTCTGATCTCACTTTAAGAAACAATCCTCCATGATCTACTTGTGACACTGCAAGATCGAAATTCCTATGTAACTGTTGTATCGCCTTGTAATCATGCCAATGCCATACCCTTGCATCTGCCTGATAGGCAACTGCCTTTCCATCTTCGATCATCTTTGAAGCCATGATCATGTCCTCGTTAAAAATTGTTTTATGCTCGAAGCCTCCCATTGCATCATACTCTGATCTTCGATAAGCACTGCATACATTTGAACAGAAAAATGTTTTGATCCCCAGAGTATCCAGATCCTCTTTTGTTTTAACTCTGCTTTCTAGAGGATAATTAAAGATTCTTGTATAATACTCAATATAATTTTTTTCAGGATCAGCCATCTGCCTTCCATAAGCAGCTGTTACTATTGGATCATCAAATGCTTTAATCAGATTTTCCACCATATATTTATCTTTTGGAATCGCATCATCTGTCATAAACATTAAAATGTCAGCTTCTTTGGCAAGCGATGCTCCATAATCTCTTGTTTTCCCATGATCAAATTCTTCTTTTTTAATATGATGAACTTCTACATTATCATATGGAGTGATCATTTCCTCGTCAAAAAATTCTGCCTCTGTGTTAACTAAAATAATGCGGTCTGGTTTTCTTGTCTGCAATGCAAGTCGTTTTAATGATTCCTGAAACTTATCTCCTGGCTTATATGTTGGTATGATCAAGTCAATTACCATGATTTTTCCTTTCTATCTTAGATCTATCTGCGGACTTTAGTTCCTTTGCTATCTCTTTTTGATAGTTTTAACCGATGAAATTCCAGTTCTTTTTCTTTATATACGATAGAACTGATATTCTGTGCTGCCATCACATAAATATTCGTTAGTGAATCATCTTTTGATAACTTCATTCCACGAACACCTAATGCACTCTTCTTCTTTTTTGGAATCTCGGAAAGCAAGAATTTTAAGAAAACTCCTTCTTTCGTCTGAAGGACTACTTTGTCTTCGGATCCTTCCATCCAGTCTATCGGAATCACTTCGATCAGCTCATCTTCCGATAATTTTGTTGCCTGCACAGTTCTCTTTGCTGCATTTAACAACTCTCCATCCATCACTTTTAACATACTTTTTGCTGTTGCAAATAAAAGTGATGAATGAATCATTGATTCTGCATCCAGCACCTGGATGATATATTCTTTTGTACTGTCATAATTACATAAATTATCAATTGGTACCCCTTTATCCCTGAATTTTCCGGCTGGAATATCCAGTACCTTGATCTGGTGCATCACACCGAGATTGGTAAAGATACAGATCTTATCTGTATTCATACAAGGCACAATAAACTTGTATTCTTTTAAGATATTTTCCTTATTTCTCTGATAAGTTGCCTTATCCATTGTCTTGGAATATCCAAAACGATCCATCACAAAATAAACCGTCTCTTCTTTGACTGGTGCAGCAACATAAACTGCCTCTTTTCCATCTTCGACCACAGTTCTTCTTTCGCGTCCAAATTCTTTTTTAATCTTATCTAATTCTTTACGAATCACGTTCTTTAAAGATTTCTCGTTATTTAAGACATCTTCATATTCTTCGATCTTTGCAAGAATCTCTTCATATTCTTCTTTTAACATCAAAATCTCTAATCCGATCAATCGGTATAATTTAAGATCAAGGATCGCACTTGCCTGTTTGTCTGTAAAAGAAAGCTTGGTTGCTTCGATCATAGAATCTGAAGACTTGAAATTAATATTTCCAACATCTCCTTTGGTAAGGCATGCCTTTACTTCCTTCTGACTCTTACTTCCACGAATGATTTCAATGATCAGATCGATCATATCACATGCTTTGATCAACCCTTCTTTAATTTCTCTTTGTTCATATAATTTTGATAGTAATGTTTTATATTTTCTTCTTGTTACTTCATAATAAAACTGCGTATGATTTTCAATGATTCCCTTAAGATCCAGTGTCTCCGGACGTCCATCAACGATCGCCAGCATATTCACACCAAATGTATCCTCAAGTTTTGTTTTCTTATATAAGAGATTTTTTAAGCGTTCAACATCTGCACCCTTTCGAAGTTCTAATACAATTCGGATTCCATCTTTAGAGGATTCATTGGAAATATCCAAAATATCTGTTGTCACTTTGTTCTCTATGAGTGCTACGATATCTGATAAAAACTTGGAAATATTATTTCCGATCATTGTGTATGGAATTTCTGAAATTACCAGTTTATCTTTTTCCCCACGTTTCTTTGCTGGTTCAAAAGTTACTTTTCCTCTTAATTTTAATTTACCTGTTCCTGAAGAATAAATATTTAACAAATCTTTCTTATTGATCACAAGTCCGCCTGTTGGAAAATCCGGACCTTCTATATATTCCATGAGTTCTTCGTTTGTGATGCTTTCTTTTCGCATATATGCTTTCACTGCACCAACAACTTCCCCTAAATTATGTGGTGGAATACTCGTTGTCATACCAACAGCGATTCCATCTGCTCCATTTACCAATAAGTTTGGCACCTTAACTGGAAGTACTTCAGGTTCTTTTTCTGTTTCATCAAAATTCGATACAAAATCAACTACATTTTTGTCAAGGTCTGCAAGATATGCTTCCTGCGTGATCTTCTGAAGTCGTGCTTCTGTATATCGCATAGCCGCAGCGCCGTCTCCCTCTATGGAACCAAAGTTTCCATGTCCATCAACAAGAGGGACTCCTTTTTTGAAATCCTGAGACATAACAACTAGGGATTCGTAGATGGAACTGTCACCATGTGGATGATATTTACCCATGGTATCCCCGACGATTCTTGCAGATTTTCGATGTGGCCTGTCATAACGAAGTCCTAATTCATCCATGGAATATAAAACTCTTCTCTGTACTGGCTTTAATCCATCTCTAGCATCTGGAAGTGCTCTTGCACAAATAACACTCATCGCATAATCGATATATGATTTTTGCATAACCTCAGAAAATTCTGCTTTAATAATATGTTCTGACATTATCTATTGTTTCCTTTCTATTTATATATCTAACATCGCTTCATTTGCATTTTCATAAATGAACTGTCTGCGAGGTGGTACGTCGCTTCCCATCAGCATAGAAGTAACATCGGAGGCCATTCTAGCATCTTCGATCTCAATCTGTTTTAATGTACGACTTTCTGGATTCAGCGTTGTCTCCCATAACTGTTGTGCATCCATCTCTCCTAAACCTTTATAACGTTGTAAAGTAAAGTTTCCCTTATGTTCTGCACGATATCTTGTCAGTGCTGCATCATCAAACAGATAAGTTTCTTCGCCCTTTTTTGGCATTGCTTTGTAAAGCGGCGGTGTTGCAAGAAATACATGTCCATGCGTGATCAATTCTGGCATAAAACGATAAAAGAACGTCAAAAGCAATGTTGCGATATGTGCACCATCCACATCAGCATCTGTCATAATAATGATCTTGTGATAACGAAGCTTACTGATATCAAAATCATTTCCATATCCTTCAGAAAAACCACATCCAAATGCATTGATCATCGTTTTAATTTCTGCATTCGCAAGAACTTTATCCATCGTAGCTTTCTCTACATTTAAGATTTTTCCTCGAATTGGAAGGATTGCCTGTGTCTTTCGGTTTCTTGCTGTTTTTGCAGAACCACCAGCAGAATCTCCCTCGACAATAAAAATCTCACAGTCTTGTGCTTTACGACTTTCACAGTTCGCCAGTTTTCCGTTGCTGTCAATTGACAATTTCTGTTTTACCAGCATATTCGTCTTCGCTTTTTCTTCCGCTTTACGGATCTTCGCTGATTTTTCCGCACATGCCAGCACTTTTTTTAAAGTATCTAGATTCTTATCAAAATAAAGAACCAATTCTTCTCCCGCGATCTCTCCAACTGCTTTGGCTGCATCTGGATTATCCAGTTTCGTCTTCGTCTGTCCTTCAAATCTTGGTTCTGGATGTTTGACGGAAACGATCGCTGTCATACCATTTCTCACATCTGTTCCGGTAAAATTCGAATCTTTTTCTTTTAATACCCCGATCTCTCTGGCATATTGATTCATGATCGTAGTGAATTTCGTCTTAAACCCTGTGATATGTGTTCCACCTTCGATCGTATAAATGTTATTACAAAATCCCAGAATATTCTCCCCAAAATCCTCTGTATACTGAAATGCCACTTCTGCCTCAATTCCATCAATCATTCTTTTAAAATATACTGGTTCATGAAGCATTTGTTTTCCTTCATTTAATTTCTTTACATAAGCGCAGATTCCTTCTGGCTCATGATAATCAACTGTTGTTTCTTCACCTTCTCGTTCATTCACATAATGAATCGTAAGTTTTGGATTCAAATACGCAGTCTCATGCAAACGGTTTCTAACCATTGCTGCTTTAAAATATGTCTTATCAAAAATCTCTGGGTCTGGTAAAAACTGGACGTTTGTTCCCGTATCTGATTTTCTACAGGTACCGATCACCTCAAGAGGTGTTATGATCTTTCCACGCTCATATCTCTGCTGGTAAATCTTTCCTCCTTGTTTTACAGTTACCGTAAGCCAGGTTGAAAGGGCATTAACAACGGATGCACCAACTCCATGCAGTCCTCCAGAAATCTTATATCCTCCATCTCCAAACTTACCTCCTGCATGTAACATGGTAAATACCATCTCTACCGCTGTTTTTCCTGTTCTTTCATTAATTCCGACCGGAATTCCTCGTCCATTGTCCGTAATAGTTGCTGTTCCATCTTTATTTAAAGATACTGTGATCTCATCACAATATCCTGCCAGAAATTCATCGACCGAATTGTCTACTATCTCATATATTAAATGATTCAATCCCTTGGTAGATACACTTCCAATGTACATCCCAGGGCGTTTTCTAACAGCCTCCAGTCCTTCTAATACTGAAATGCTGTTAGCATCATAGGTTTTATTCGCCATAAATACACAACTCTCCTTTTTATCTTTCGGTTATCTAGTGTATCACACAATGATCTTCTTCGTCAATTGAGCTGTTTCTTATAGCCATCATTCGACAGTAATTGACTTTACCTGCCAAAATCTCTATAATGAGATATGAATAAACTAGAAAGGAACAATAAGTATGAAACGTAGGATTTTCAAACAGTTCCTATCCGGTATATTAGGGATCTTATTACTGTTATCCCTTGCTGGATGTGGACAGAGCACAAGTGACTCAAAACCTGATGACACCATGGAGGCATTCTATGATCTGATCATAAAACAAGATACAACATCGATGACAGATCTTGGAATTGATGATTCTGAAGCATCTGATACTTTAAAAACATATCAGACATCCATGATATCAACTCTTCAGAAGAGTTTTAAGAATGCAGGCGTTACGATCACTAAGAAACAAGCAAATGAGATCTATAAAGCGATCAGCAGCAAACTTTCTTCCTTAGACCACAAGATCACGGTAACAGGTCAAGATAAGAAAAATGCAACAGTTAAGGTGTCTAGCCAATACATCAATTATCTGGACATTTTTAAACAAGCAAAACAGACTACTTTGGATGAATTAAAACCTCTTCACATTGAGAACTTATCCGATGCAAAGAAACAATTAGTATCCAATGTGATCGAAGCTTTCAATTCTACTGATGTATCCTCTGATATGCATACACAAACATTTAAATTAAAACTACAGAAGATCAAAAGCGGTAAAAATACCCTTCATATCTTCTTCCCGGACAATTATGAAGAAGTCGGATCTAAACTCATGAAAAATGCAACAAATCAATAAATATAAAAGGTTAGCAGTATGATCACACTGCTAACCTTTTTATATTGATCCTAATTACAATTCGTCTGCTTCCATCATCTGCCTGAGCAGTTCCCTTGCTTCTCTGCAGCGATTTTTAACACTTCGCTCTGTAATTCTAAATAAATCTGCAATTTCTTTACATTTCAATCCATAAACATATCGAAATAAAATCGTATCTCGATGTCTTCGTGGTAATGCCGCCAGATTCTGTTTTAAAGATTCCAGATCGATCATCTGCAGATAATTATCTCTAGGATCTTCAACAAAATCCCCTTCTGACCCATCTTCATATGTAAGACTCTCGTGTTCATTATTCTTTTCATTTTTCAACAATGTAAAGGATTCATTCTTTGTTATTGCCGTAAGAAAATAAAATACTTCTTCCTCTGGCACCTTCAAAATACTTTCCGGATATACCAATGCTTTTTCAAATACACTTTGCACCACGTCTTGTGCTAGATCATTGTCTTTCACATGATTCTTTGCAATACAAAATAACTTCCTTGAATATGCCTCATACAATTTCTCTATGTATTTGATCGTCTTTTTTCCTATTGGTTTTCTCTTTCGAATTCTCATAATATTTCACTTTCAATTTTCTTAAATTGTTTTTTTCTGAACTATTATAAAGATATATTGTTCTATTACAAATGTTTGCATAATGATCTATCCAAATAATAGCTCTTCAAAAATGATTTCCATGTTTTCTTGCGAATATTCAATCTCTTTTGAGTAAATTCGAGCAATCTCCTGCGGTGTCTTCAAAATATGATTTCTCTTACAATATTCATTCATCTGTTCAATTATCAAACAGCTTAAAATTGCGAACTTAACTTTATCGATCAGATTATTATCTTCACAGGATTTCATAAAATAACGATAAATAAAATAACTCATCAAATGTTCCATATATGACTCATCGATTCCTTGTTCTTTGATCATGCATGGCATTGGTTCCATCTTGCAAAACATCTTCTGAATCTTTGGCTCCATAAAATCTAATTCCTGATATATAGATATCCAGTTTTTGATATATGTTTCTTCTCGCATTTGACTTAATATATGATTCTTCTTTATAGGATCATTTTTCCATGTATTCAGAATCTCACCCGTTTGGTTCAAATGATCCTGGATTCCCTGCACCACATCAAATATCTGTTCTATTCTTTGTTCCACTGGGTTTTCTTTCTTTTTCAGCAAATCCAATATCCATAATTGAATTTCTAAAACTGATTCATCAAAGTCATCCGTTGACTCTGTATTCGTTCCCTGAATCTGGCATAATCCAAATTCCTTTGTCTCAAACATCAGCCGTGTAGCTTCTTCGCATGCCATTCCAAGACCTGTCTGGCGAATATTTCCATATTCATTATGAAATCTCGGATGCTGTGTACATATCTCACACAAAGCGTCTTCTCCTAATTCAATATAAATATCACATAAATTTTTCTGATTCAAAAACACACAGCGGTCACGATCATCAAGATGAAATGCTGGAGTGCCTTCGTGATCAATGCCTTTCATCAGCCTGTCACGAAATTCTCCTTTAACATTCTGATATTTTTTATAGGACTTAGAATCGATCATGATCTCCCATCCAATGCAGCAACTATCTTTGCATTTATCTGCAATGCACTGAAAATCCTTATAATAATCAGGAATATATTCTTTCATCTTATCCTCCAAAATATTTTCATTCTTATGAAACTTTTATCTGATGTTCCAGCCGCATCCAATCTGCAACTGCTGCAATAAATTGTGAATTTGTCGGACGTTCCTGTCCTTCCATCACAAATGTTCCAAAAATCTCTTTTAAAAGTTCTTGATTTCCTTTGGTCCATACAATATCGATCGCATGGCGGATCGCCCGTTCAACACTACTGGTCGTTGTTTTACATTTCTTTGCAATCTCAGGGTATAATAATTTTGTAATATAATTTATACGATTACAGTCTTCTATCGCCATTAGAATCGCATATTTCATATAACGGCACCCTTTAATATGTGCAGGCACCCCTAAATTCCTAACCAAAAAGCTAATCTGCCTTCGAACATCATTCGTTCCACACATGCTACACATTCTTTTTGATCGTCCATGCAATGCTTTCTCATTTTTTTGAATATCATTATTTACTGAACGTATCCGTATCATCTGTGAAATTCTCTCTGCAAGAATTCCTGCCTGAAACGGTTTCATCATACAATAATCAACTTTTAACCGTCTGATACACTCCATCAGCTCTCTATTTTCGAGCATTGTTAATGCAATAAATGCTGGAATTTTATCTGGTTCTATCAATTCCCTGCATTTTTCGATTACACCAATTCCGTCAATCTCTGAAAGCATCAGATCAATAACTACAAGATCAGGTTTTAATTTTATAATATCATCCAATGTATCCACCCCATTATCTCTTACTGATATTACATTATATTTTCCTGATAATTCTTTCTTTAATTGTTCTGCCTCGTCCGGATAACTGTCTGCAATTAAAACTCTATGTCTTTCATCCATATTTTCTCCTTCAGACAATCTCCCTGTATTCGTCCATATGCATCTTATATTATCTCATCATCATCATCTTAAGATGCATTCATATGATAATCGAGTCTTAGTTTATCCGCGATCAATGCAATAAACTCTGAATTTGTCGGCTTTCCCTTTCCAGAACTTATCGTATAACCAAACATTTCTTCCAGCAATTCAACTTTTCCACGACTCCATGCCACCTCAATCGCATGCCGAATCGCCCTCTCTACGCTGCTTGATGTCGTTTTGTATTTTTTCGCAATTGTTGGATATAATAACTTTGTAATATAATTCATCATATTAATATCCTCAATTGCCATGATAATTCCCTCTCTAATATACTGATACCCCTTTATATGAGCCGGAATTCCAAGATCTCTTATGATCTTTGTCACATCCTGTTTCATATGAAATTCATGATCGATCACTGTTCTTTGATCATTTTTCTTAAAATTATTTTCTGTTTCTTTCTGAATGATTTTCTGATCCAATCCTTTGATTTTTGCAACTTGTTTGATCCTGCGGCACAGTACCTCATTCTTAAATGGTCTCATCATACAATAATCAATGTCCATATGATTGACGCATTCGATCAATTTCTCGGTACCGATCGATGTTAAAACAATAAATACTGGTAATTGTTCATATTCCATACATTCTCTGCATTTTTCGATCACCCCGACTCCATCGATATATGGCAGCATGATATCAATTAAGACAACTTCTGGTTTCTTTCTAATGATCTCATCAACTGCTTTCATTCCATCGAATACTGTTCCAACAATATCAAACTCTCTATTCAGTTCATTTTCTAACTCCTCTGCTTCTGATACGTCCCCATCCACAATTAAAATATTTAACTTCTTTTCCAACTTTTTCAACCTCCTGATCATGATTATGATGTCTTATGCTGTTATTTTTCCTCGATCAGTACTTCATCTCCATATTCCAGGCGTATTTTATCCGCGATCAATGCAATAAACTCTGAATTCGTAGGTTTTCCTTTTCCTGCATGAATCGTATAGCCAAACAATGCATCGATCGTGTCCATATTTCCTCTTCCCCAGGCAACCTCGATCGCATGTCTGATCGCTCGTTCTACCCTGCTTGGTGTCGTATCAAACTTCTGTGCGATTGACGGATACAGCTGTTTTGTTATGGAATTTAAAATATCCATATCACAGACTGCCATCATGATCGAATCTCTTAAGTACTGATAACCTTTGATATGAGCCGGAACCCCGATCTCATGAATCATATTCGTTATGATGATCTCCAACTGGTTTTCTGTCAATCCATGAATCTTCTCTGGTACAGAAACGAATGGTCTTTCAGGAATCTGCTGTTTTATCTTTGCCTGCTTGATCTGCTTAATGATCGTTCTTAGATCAAACGGCTTTAAAATAAAATAAGATGCTCCTAATTCCATAGCCTCTTCGCAGACATTTTCCTGCCCCATTGCGGAGACCATAATAATGATCGGTCTTTTACTTAGATCTTCTGTTTGCAAACGTTCTAATACACCAATTCCATCGAGTTTCGGCATAATGATATCCAGTAATACAACATCCGGTTGTTTTTCCTTGATGATACGCAATGCTTCTTCTCCATCATCCGCACTTGCGATTACTTCAATATCACTTTCCTGCTCTAACAGTTCTGTCATCATCTCAACAGTTCTCTGGTTGTCATCTGCAATAGCCACATTAATCTTGTTCATCTTCAGTCCTCCCATTCTGTTTTTCTCTACAAATTAATTATATATTTGATTTAAGTTTACAAACAACCCATATTTCTTCGCAAGTTTTGGTTGATTTCCAAAGGATTCGACATAATTCGACAAAATTAATTCTATTTTTTAAAATCTATGTCATATTTCGCTGCGTAAATTGTTAAATATATAATTTCTCACTTCGATGATTCCATATGACATCCAGTAACTCTGTTGTTGTCACAACAATCTGATCTGCTTCGGCATGCATCAGCTCCTCTCTGTTCTCAAATCTGTACAATGCTCTAATGCTTGACAGATTATTTTCTTTCTTTCCTAGTATATCATGTCTTCGACTTCCTGTCATAAGAATTTGCAATTCCTTTTTATTTCACTTTACTTCCTGCATGATCTTTATAAACTTCAATCTTTTGATCGATCTGATCTTTCAATTCATCGACATGTGAAATTATGCCAACCAGCTTATTTCCTTCCAAAGACAGTGAATTTATGATCTGCATCGCCTTATTTAAAGAATCCGCATCTAAAGTACCAAATCCCTCATCAATAAAGATCGTATCAACCTGTATCCCGCCTTTTTTGTTCTGGATCACATCACTTAATCCTAACGCAAGAGATAATGCTGCTTTAAATGATTCTCCTCCAGATAATGATCTTACATTTCTTCTTTTTCCTGTCCATTCATCAAGAATCTCCAATTCCAGACCAGAAGATCCTTTGTTTATATCATTTTCTTCTTTTCGAAGCAGATAATATCTTTGTTCACTCATAACGGACAACCGTTCATTGGCTGCTGCCAAGATCAGATCAAAATATACTGACTGCACAAAACGTTCAAATGAAATCTTTGTCTTTCCTTTTTGTTCTCCATTTGCTGTATCTGACAGATCTTTTAACAGTGTATAGTTCATTTCTGCTTCTTTATACTCTTCCATCTTCTTGTCCATAAATCTTATCGATTGTTCGTTTACAGAGATATGTTGATTTAATTGTTCCAGATTCTGATTTTGTTTTTGTATTTCTTTTTTCATCTGATGAAGTTTTGTTTCAAATTTTCTAAAATCTGAAATTTCTTCATTCATCTCTTTCTGTTCTTCCAACTGTTTTGTAACACTCGAAAGTGTATTTTCTTTTTCTTCAATGGCCGCTTTGATATGAACTCCCTGTATTTCAACACTTTCTTTTTTCTTTTCTATTTCTTCTTTATTAAATTTCATCTGATCGATCTCATCAGATAATCGCTGCTGTTCTTTACTGGCATCTTTATATGTTTTATATTCAAGATTCTTACAGATTTCTTCTATTCTGGCTTCTGTCTGCTTATATAAACTATCTTTTTCATGTGATTTTCCGGCAATTTCCTGCAGTTTTTCCACATAGTTCAATTGTCTTTCTTTGGATTTTTCAACTTTTACTCTTTGTTCTGCTATCTTTTCTTTCTGTTTTTTGATTCTTTCAAATTCTTTTTTTACTTTTTTATATTGTCGTAAAGAGATTTCATAGATCTGGTCAAGTTTTTCAAACTCTTCTGATCTTTTCCCACTTTTTTTGCAAAGCTGTTCTTTACATGTCTCAACAATACCTTTACTCTGTTTTACTTTTGCAAATGCAGTATTATATTGCTGATCGATCAATTCCGTTTCTTCACGAAGTGCACGAAGCATCTCCTGCGTAATATCACTTTCTTTAAAATCTGCTGTTTTTGGATGATGTAATGATCCACAAACCGGACATGGATGACCGTCTATCAGATTTCTTGCCAGAAGTCCTGCTTGATTACAGTCATATCGATCCTGCCAGTCTGACAATCGATCTCTGTATTCTTTTCTTTGCATTCTGATCTTATCATAGACTTCTCCAGCCTCTTCATAAATCTGAAGTTTCTCAAAATAAGCTTCTTTCTCCTTACACAATTCATGATTTTTTTCTGTCTGAACATGAAGTTTCAATTCTTCTTTTTGCAAATGATCGTATTGTGTTTCAATCTCATCTGCCTGTCTAAGAAATTCTAGCAGTTTTAATTCTCTTTGTCTTTCGTTCTCTTTTTTTTGCTCCGTTTCTTCCTGCTGTCTGATCATACGTTCTTTCGCATTCTTTAAAGATTCCTTTTTTTTCTCTAATGCTTCCAGCTCTTTATATTGTTTTATCTGTTTTTGTAGTTCTTGAAACCTTAATTCCTTTTTATGTAGTTTCGGCAGTTCCTTTTGGATCTGATCATATTCTTTTTTGATCGTTCGCTGTTCTGCTTTATTTTCTTTTCCTTGTACTATAAGTTCTTTAATTTCTTCTTTTACATCTTTGATCTTCTGTCTCTTCTCCGTTATCTGTGAAAAAACAATCCGTTGCTTCTGATATAGTTCTTCTTGTGTTTCTTTTTGTTTCTGGAAATTCTCATATTCTTGTTGTTTTCGATACTGATATCTTTTTACTACATCCATAAATTCTACAATTTGATGTTTTTGTTTTAAATACCGTGTATATTCTTCATATTCTTCTGCATCTCTTGATACAAAAATGTTATCTTCCTGCTCTAACAAGGTATTCCCAAGATTCTCATATTCGTATTTACAAGAAAGATGTCTACGTTTGATCTTTTCCTGAAATTCATACAGATACCATGTTCCAAAAATCTTACGAAAGATTTCACTCCGTTCTTTTCCTTTCGCGTAAAGAAGTTTTAAAAATTCTCCTTGTGCGATCATTGAAATCTGCTGATACTGCATACGGTCCATTCCAAGAATTTCTTCCATCTGCGCGGTCACTTGCTGACTTCCTGTTGTTACAATCTCATCTTCTTGATATAATACTGCATACGGAGACTGTCGTGTCATTTTGTCTCCTCGTTTGCTCTTTCGCATATAGGATGGATTTCTTTCAATCTTGTACTGCTTTTTGCGATGCGAAAATAAGAATACCACTTTCGTCTCTGTCTCATCTTTGGCAAAATCACTTCTTAGCATATCCTGTTTTCGATAAGAACCACTTGGCTCACCGTATAAAGCAAAACAGATTCCATCAAAAATAGTCGTTTTCCCTGCACCTGTTTCTCCTGAGATCAAAAAAATCCCATCTTTAAATCTGGTAAAATCAATCACTGTTTCCTCTGCAAATGGTCCAAATGCAGATAATATTAATTTTTGCGGTCTCAACGAATCACCTCCTCAAAAATGGATATTGCCATCTGTGCTCTTTTTTCATCCAGATCAATATGATTTTGCATTTTATAAAACTGTTCAAATAATTCCATTGGATTTTGATCTGCGATCTGGTTTTCTTTCATCTGAATGGTTTCATATTGCATCATATGACGACGGTTTTTAAAGCTGATCTGCATAACATTCGGATAAACCGTACGTACTTTCCCGATCGCATCTAAAATCTGCTCCTCATCCGTCAGAATGACATGCATATAATCTTCTTCATTTCCAATTTCACATTTTCTTTTTAACAATGATTCTAACGAACATTCCATTTCCCTCATATCACGTAATGGTTTTAGCAAATGATGGGATAGAGAGATCTGCTTGTTTTTACTGATCGTAAGGATCGTTGCCTGTTTGTCTTTGTGAATTTCTGAAAAAGAATATTTTAAGATCGATCCAGCATACCTTACCATTTCACGTCCCATTGCCTGCGGCTTGTGGATATGTCCAAGTGCTACATAGTCAAATGCATCAAATAGACGGTAATCAATATTATCAATCCCTCCAAGGCTGCTTGTTTCTGAATCTGACAATTCTGGAGAATTCTTTCCAACCGTTACAAACTGATGCGCCAGCAGGATATTCGTCTCATCTTCGTTGATCTTCACTTGTTCCATTAGATGCTTGAAGCATTCTTCATAGGTTTCTGTCTGAATTTTTAATACATGATTGATATACGCTGGCTTTACAAATGGAAGCATATAAAAATTAATATTGTATCCATCTTCCTTGATCGTAATCTTTTCAATTTCCTGATTAAATTGTGATGCAATATATAAATTAGATCGTTTAAATAAGTTTCTTCCAAATGACAATCTTTCCGAAGAATCATGATTTCCGCTGATCATCAATACTTTTACTTTAAGATCACTCAGTTCTTCTAAAAATTCATCCAGCAGATGAATCGCCTCGATCGTCGGTATTGCCTTATCATAGATATCCCCACATAATAAAATAACATCTATCTTTTCTTCTTTTACTAATGTAACGATCTGATCCAATATAAATTTCTGATCTTCAATCATGGATATCTCATTCACTCTCTTTCCGAGATGCAGATCTCCAAGATGCAAAATCTTCATGTCTCTCACCCTCCCTTTTTTCTATTGTAGCAAACTTATATTTTAAAAACAGCTTCCATTTCCCTTTGCTCTAATTTTCCATCTCATAGAGCATTGTTTCCATAAGAATAGCATACCCTTTCATCGGGTCATTTACAAAAACATGTGTAACAGCACCAATAAGTTTCCCATTCTGCAAGATTGGACTGCCACTCATTCCCTGTATGATCCCGTTGGTAAGTTTTAATAATTCTTTGTCTGTCACTTCAATCTCCATACTTTTTAACACATCCTTGTCGGATGGCACGATCTTATTGATCTGGATCTCATATTGTTTCATAGTACCGCTTACATTGGAGAGAATATAAGCTTTCCCTGGTTTGATATCTTGACGATATCCTATCTTGTATGCTTTTTGTTGTTTCTTTGGTATTGTTCCATAAATTCCTTTTTCCGTATTTTTTTTGATGGAACCTAAAATATTCTCTTCCTTGTATTCAATACTTCCAACAATCTCTCCCGGCGTTCCTGATTTTCCTTTTTTAATGGAATAAATCTGTGGATCCAGCAAAAGACCACCTTTGATCTTTAAAAGTGTGCCTGTATCCATATCATAAATACCGTGTCCCAACCCTCCAAATGACGTACCTTTTACATAAGTCATCGTACCGATTCCCTGCGTGTTATCCCTGATCCATGTTCCAATTTTATACATGTGATCCGTCTTTGAACGTTCTGGCTTGATCTTGATCTGCATCATCTTTGCCTTTCTTTGGACTGTTAATATCACAGATTCTCCTTGACCTTGATTGATTTTTTCGATGAATTGTTTTTTTGATACAATATCTTTTCCATCAATCTTTTTGATATAATCTCCACGATATAATTTATTTTTACTCGGTGCATATTCCATGCTGTTTTCTCCGGTAAACTGATCCGTATCAAGCACAAACAATCCATCTGTTTCTACATAGACACCGATCACTTCACCGCTTGGCGTGATCTTTTGGTCATCTACGACCTTCACTTTAATCTTCTTTAATGGAATCGCGCCAAATAAATTGGTTTTCATTTCATACTGACCCATGTGACATTGTTTGAATACAATGGGCTGATTTAATCGTATCGTTTGATGATCGATCGTTGCACTGACTGGTACATCATAACAAAGAGAGACTGTTTCGCTCTTGTTGATATGAATCGTATCTGGAAGTCTTGCATTGCAGTATTTTATATAAACTGCAGTTATTGCGATTAAATTGATCATAAAAAGTAGAATTAAAAATTTGCGGTAAGTGTATTTTTTCATATTTTTCCTCCTAAAAAAGGACATATCGTCATTGATATATCCTTTTTATTATATGAAGATTACCGCTTACATACTCAGTATAATTTTGTTTCATCTGCCAAAGATTTCATTTCTTTTGCATGTTCCATAGACGTTTCACTCCATTGATCCCCGCTGATCATTCTTGAAATCTCTTTTAACGATTCTGATTCATTTAATTTTCGGATCATTGTCTGCGTATTCTTCTGATCGGTTTGTTTTCTAATAAAGTAATGACTATCTGCCATCGCTGCGATCTGTGGAAGATGTGTGATCGCGATCACCTGATGATCCTTTGAGATCACTGCCATCTTTTTAGCTACACGATTGGCAGTTTCCCCACTGATCCCAGTATCAATTTCGTCAAAGATCAACGTATCTACTCCATCTTCCTGTGCTGCTACTGATTTGAGTGCAAGCATGATTCTTGATAATTCACCACCAGATGCTACTTCTTGTACCGGACGCATTGGAAGACCTGGATTAGTCGATATCATAAAACGGATCTGATCCATTCCATCTGCTGAAATCTGGTCTTTTTTCGTAACTTCGATTTCAAATCTGACATCTAAAAAGTTCAGATCTTCTAATGCTTTTGTGATATTGCTTCCAAGTGTCTTTGCTACCTTACATCTTTGTTCTGACAGATTCTTTGCTTCCTTAAGATATCGTTCCCTGATGCGTTCCTGTTCATTCTTTAATATTTCAATCTCATGTTCTGCATCACACAACATATTATATCGTTTTTCTGCCTTTTGTCCATATGCTGTAACATCTTCAATCGATGGACCATATTTGTCTTTTAAAGAATTAATGACATTCAGACGTTCTTCCACTTCCTGATACGTCTGCTCATCAAATTCCATATTCTCCATATATGTCGTCAATTCCTGATGAAAACCATTTAACAGATCTTCCACTGACAACAGTTGTTCATAAAATTCTGAGATCTGAGGATCTAAATGACTGATCTCCTGCATTCTTCTTATGCTTTCACTTAACTGATTGCCAATCGATGTTTCTTCCTCATATCCCGTCAGCATACGTGCTGCCTGACAAGAAATAATGATATCTCGGCTATGGACGATCTTTTGATATACCGTTTCTAATTCCTCGTCTTCTCCTTTGACAAGATTGGCATTCTCAATCTCTGAAATCTCATGTTTTAAGAAGTCCATCTCTCTTAATCTTTGCTGGTCATCTATTGATATTTCTTTTATCTTTGTTGAAATCTCGTGATATTCTCCTGCAAGATTTTTGCACTGTTCTAAGGAATATCTTGCGTTTTCAGGTAAAAAATGATCCATCATACTTAAATGATTTTTCTCTTTTAACAGTACTTGATGTTCTTGCTGACCATGCAGATCAAATAAACGTCTGGAAACTTCTCTTAACGTATTGAGTGTCACCGTACTATCATTAATCTTATTAATACTTCTCTTCTCGTTGATCACACGTTTGATGAAGATCTGGCCGTCTTCTACTTCCAGATCCAGAGCTTCGATTTCTTTGATCAGCTTTTGATCTTCAATCCAAAAAAGCAGTTCAATGACTGCTTCTTTTGCTCCCGGTCGGATCATATCTTTTGATATTTTTTTCCCAAGTGCACTTTCTATAGAACCTATCAAGACAGATTTTCCTGCACCGGTTTCTCCAGTCAGTATATTCAAATGTTCATCAAATGTAATTTCTACTTCATCGATCAACGCAAGATTCTTTACATGTAAATTCTGAAGCATAGATTTCCTCTCTGTATATTTATTCTTTTAATTTTTTGATCATATGATCGATCTCAGCAATTGCAGTTCTTCCAATATTCTTATCTTTCATAACACACATGATCGTATCATCTCCCGCGATCGTACCAACCATTCCAATGATGTTTAAAGAATCAAGTGCAGCAGCAGACGCCATTGCCATTCCCGATACGGTTTTTACAACCAGCATATTCTCTGCTAGTTCCATGGAAATGATCGCTTCTGCTAAGATCCTCTGATACTTTCTTGAAGTCTCATCTTCCTGATCGATCAGACAATAAATCTGCTTCCCATCTGCATCCGGTTTCTTGATCAATGCCAGTTCTCTGATATCTCTTGAAATCGTTGCCTGCGTTGTCTTAAAGCCAATCTGATTTAATCTTGACAACAACTCTTCCTGTGTCTCAATTGGATATTGCTGAATCAATTCAATGATCGCTTCCTGCCTATTTTTCTTCATTCTGACCTCCAACTTTGATTCGAAGGATTCTGTAAAAGCTGTCTCCTTTCACTTTAATGATCCTTGCGATCTTCTTTGATTTACGCACCTGAAGAACATCTCCTGGCTGAAGTTTTCTCGCAACCTGACCGTCAAAGGTAACGTAGGCTTCCTCTAACTGAGATTCTCTCACGTTCTCAATATAAATATCAATCTCATCTTCTGGAGAAAGAACAAGACTGTTTGACTGCAGCGAATGTGGACAGATCGGAGTGATCAAAATAACATTTGCTTTTGGATTCACTACCGGCCCACCTGCTGATAAATTATATCCTGTAGATCCTGTCGGCGTCGAAACAATAATCCCATCTGCTTCATATACATCTAACAATTTGCCATTGACCATAATACGAAACGAGATGATTCTTGAAAAACCACTTCTTGCGATCACGACGTCATTGAGTGCTGGAAGATGATCTGTCTCATGATCCGCATGGATCACACGCCCATCTAACATCATTCTCTCCTCGATCTGGAAAGTATCATTTAACAATCCGTCCAATCCGTCATAAAGTTTAGATAACTCAATCTCTGTTAAGAATCCTAAGGTACCGAGATTTACTCCAACCATCGGAATATCATGATCTACGATCAATCTTGCCGCATGAAGCATCGTCCCATCTCCACCTAAAACGATCACACACTCTGTGTCTTTTGTGATGCAGTTCATATCTTTTTGAACATGTCTTGTAAAATCACACATTCTCTGGCTGATTCCACCTTGTTTTTCAATATAATCCTGGATCTTTTTGGAAATACGCAGTCCTGGATCTTTTTTCTCGTTCGTTAAAATCAAAAAATTCTTCATGTTATTCCTTATTCTTTGCCAGATCCGCATGTGATGCATCCACCACTTCCTTGATCTGATCTGTCATTGTATGTCCATTCTCCATTGTCTCTGTTTTTCTCATATGTAATAAATACTCGATATTTCCCTCTGGACCTTTGATCGGAGAATAATCAAGGTGTAATAATTCAAACCCGTTCGTAGATGCGAAATCACAGATCTTCTCAATGACTTCTTCATGAACTTTTGGATCTCGTACAACACCTTTCTTTCCAACTTTTTCTCTTCCTGCTTCAAACTGCGGTTTGATCAGTGCAACAACTTCTCCTCCCGTATTCAAAATTCGATATACCGCTGGAAGAATCTTTGTCAGTGAAATAAAAGAAACATCAATAGATACAAACGATGCCTTTTCATCGATATCGTCTTCCGTCATATAACGCATATTCGTACGTTCCATACAAACAACTCTCTCATCGTTTCTTAGTTTCCAGTCCAACTGTCCATGCCCGACATCAACTGAATATACTTTCACTGCACCATTTTGCAACATACAGTCTGTAAATCCACCTGTAGATGCTCCAACATCCATGCAGACTTTGTCTTTTAATACAATATCAAAGTTCTTCATAGCCTTCTCAAGCTTTAATCCACCTCGACTGACATATTTTAAAGTTTTTCCCTTTACAATGATCTCCTGCTTTTCATCAAAAGTTGATCCTGCTTTATCCTCTCTCTGTCCATCTACAAAAACGATTCCTGACATAATAATCGCTTTTGCTTTTTCTCTGGAAGACGCAAGCCCTTTCTTGACAAGCAGTACATCTAAACGTTCTTTCTTCATTTTTCTATTCCTTCATCCATTGTCTGATGGAGTCTGCAATACTTTCTCCATCAATCTTCAACATTCTTCTTAACTCACTTACAGAACCATGTTCCACAAACTGGTCATCTATTCCAAGGCATCTGACTTCACCTTTGTAATCATGCTCACTCAGAAATTCATTCACCATCATTCCAAATCCGCCGTTTAATACGCCTTCTTCTGCGATCATGATCTTATCATAGGTCTGTGACAGTTTCATGATCAACTCCTGATCAAATGGTTTGATATATCTTGGATTAACTAAACCAATCTCATATCCTTCTTCTTTAAGGATCTTTTCCGCCTTATCTGCCTCTTCAAAGATATTTCCAACTGCAATGATCACAGCTTCCTTTCCTTCTTTAAGTATCTGGCCTTTTCCATAGTGTAACTCTTCAAATTGATCTTCATACAAAGAGCTTGCTTCTCCTCTGGAATATTTGATCGCGGTTGGTCCTTTTGCATGATGGAGCGTATGTTTTAGCATCTCAGATAATTCCCTTCCGTTGATCGGAGCCATCACCGTCATATTTGGGATGATAGATAAATACGGAATATCAAAAATACCTTGATGAGTTTCTCCATCCGCTCCAACAAGTCCTGAGCGGTCCAATCCAAATATAACTGGATAATTCCCAATTGCCACATCATGTAAGATCTGATCAAAACCTCTTTGTAGAAATGTTGAATACACTGCAAATACAGGCTTTAGACCTCTTGATGCCATTCCGGCACAAAATGTAACTGCATGTTGTTCGGAAATCCCTACATCAAAGAAACGATCTGGAAAATGATTTTTAAACTTTCCAAGACCTGTTCCATCCGGCATTGCGGCAGTTACCGCAACAATCTTCTTATCTTTCTTCGCCTCTTTGATCAGTGTATCTGAAAATACCGCTGTGTTTGATGGATTGTCCGATTTCTTTAAAACTTCCCCTGTCTTTAAAGAAAATGGACTGATTCCGTGAAATTTGGCCGGATTCTGCTCCGCAGGACGATATCCTTTTCCTTTCTTCGTTACCACGTGAATAATGATCGGCTCATCTAATTGTTTCGCTCTATTTAACGTGTCTACCATCAAGGGAACATTATGCCCGTCAATAGGTCCAACATACGTGATCCCCATATCTTCAAAATACATTCCCGGAACAAATAATTGTTTGATCGAATCTTTTGATTTCTTAAGAATTGTTGTTAATTTCTTCCCGATTCCCGGAATTCTTAATAAGGATTGTTCCACATTTCCTTTAAATGCCACATATTCTTTTCTTGTTCGTACTTTATTCAAATACGCAGACATTCCACCGACATTCTCCGCAATAGACATCTTGTTATCGTTCAGGATAATGATCAGATTCTTCTTCTCCTTGCGTAGTCTTGCCATATTATTTAATGCTTCATATGCCATTCCGCCAGACAACGCACCATCTCCGATTACCGCAACAATCGTCTCATCCGTATGATTGATATCTCTTGCTGTAACCATCCCAAGCGCTGCTGATAACGACATGGAGCTGTGTCCACTGTGAAACGCATCACAATCGCTTTCTTTTCTCTTCGGGAATCCACTCATCCCATGAAATTGCCTCAGATTCTCAAATCCATTCTTTCTTCCTGTTAAGATCTTGTGCACATAAGACTGATGTCCTACATCAAAGATCAGCTGGTCTTTTGGAAAATCCAAAACAAGATGCAGCGCCATCGTTAGTTCTACAATTCCAAGATTCGATGCCAGATGCCCCCCTGTGCGACTGACATTTCTTAATAGAAAACGACGTATATCTTTCGCCAGAAGTTTATAGTCCTCTGGCTGAATCTGTTTAATATCATTCGGATCATTAATATACTCTAGCATAATGCTCCCTCTTCCTCTCTGCCTTAGTGTGTTCGATGGATCAAAAATCTTGTAAGATTTGTAAGATAACAATCTCCCTTATCATATTTTTCTAAAATATCAATTGCTTTCTTTGAAATATCTTCTACATCTCTTTGTGAACGTTCTAATCCTTTTAATGTCACATAAGTTGTTTTGTGATTCTTTTCATCACTTCCAACCGGTTTCCCGATCTCTTCTTCATCTCCTGTAAGATCCAGAATATCGTCTTGAATCTGAAACGCAAGTCCGATATATTCTCCACATTCTTCCATCTTCAGAACATCTTCTTTGGATGCTCCTGCAAGAACTGCTCCGATCATCATACATGCTTCGATCAATGCAGACGTCTTATTCTTATGAATAAATAAAATCTGCTCCATACTAAGCGGTGTACCTTCCAGTTCAACATCTGCAACCTGCCCGCCGATCATTCCATAGATTCCAGGTTTGCTGGCGAGAATCTTAATTGCTTCAACTACATTCATGATCTTGTCTTTCTCCGCAAGATCAAATGCTTTCGTTGCAACTTCATACGCATAATTAAGAAGTGCATCTCCTGCAAGGATCGCCATATCTTCTCCATAAACGATATGACATGTTTTCTGACCTCTTCTGTAATCATCATTGTCAAGTGCTGGAAGATCATCATGAATCAGAGAATACGTATGGATCATTTCAATCGCTGCCATAAATGGCTTTACGATATCTTCCTTTCCGCCAAACATCTGATATGTCTCGTTGATCAGCATTGGACGAAGACGCTTTCCTCCCGCCTTAACGGTTGTGTTCATTGCAGTTAAAACTGTTTTTTGTAACCCTTCCTGTGCTGGCAGATATTCATCTAAAATAATTTCGATCTGTGCAACCTTTTGTTTCATCTCATCCTTAAAGTTCATGTTCTTCCCCATTCTCTTCTAATACGATCAATTCTTTTTCTACTTTATCCAGAGAATCCTTACACTGTTTCACAAGATTTACTCCTTCAGTATATAGTTTGACAGCCTCTGGAAGTTTGATTTCTTCACTGGAAAGCTTTGTAAGAATTTCATCTAACTGATGAAAACCCTGATCAATATCAAATTTCTTCTTTGCCATAATAAACTTCCTCTTTCTTACTTCCCTTTTTCATCCATTGTTCTGATCTGTTTTGCCATTGCAAGGATCGTTCCATCTGAAATCGTTAAGGAAATCTGATCTCCCTCTTTCACTTTGTGAACGCTTGTAACTGGCTCACCATTCTGATCTTCTAAATATCCAAATCCATTGATCAATTTCGCTGTTGGTGATAATCCATGAAGTTCTTTTGCGTACAATTCCAGTTTGTGCTTATACCCTGTCATCTTATTCTTCATCACTTGCTGAATCTGTTCTTCTAATTCTGACAAACGCATCTTCTGTTCCTGAAGTTGAAATCGTGGATCGTAATTTGCAATGGTGATCTGATACTTCTGCAATTTCATCTGATAATGCCGGATGATCTGTTTTAACAACGCAGCCATTGTATATTCTCTGTTTGCGATTCCTTCCATCACTTCTGTGATATCTGGAACTGCAAGTTCACAGGCTGCTGTCGGTGTTGCCGCGCGAAGATCTGCCGCATAATCCGCAATGGTAGTATCCACCTCATGCCCTGTTCCAGAAATGATCGGTGTCTTTGCTTCGTAGATCGCTCTTGCGACATTCTCTTCATTAAATGCCCACAAGTCCTCGATCGAGCCCCCACCTCTTCCGATGATAATGGTATCAACTCCATACTGGTCCAGAGTGCGAATTCCAGATACGATCGTATCAGATGCACCTTCTCCCTGTACTTTAGCAGGATATAATACTAACTGTACATACGGATTCCTACGCTTTGCTGTACTAATGATATCATGAATTGCTGCTCCTGTTCTTGCCGTTACCACACCGATCTTCTTTGGATTCTTTGGAATCGGCTTCTTGATCTCGTGGTCAAACAATCCTTCTTCATAAAGCTTCTGTTTTAACATCTCATATGCAACATATAATTCTCCGATTCCATTTAAACGAATCTCCTGTGCATATAGCTGATAACTTCCGCCACGCTCATAGACACTGACATTTCCATCCACAATGACTTCCTGTCCATCTTCTAATTCAAACTGCAATCCATTATATCTTGCACTCGCAAACATCACACAAGAAATCTGGCTTTCTTCATCTTTCAATGAAAAATAAATATGCCCAGAAGAATGATACTTACAGTTTGACACCTGTCCCTTGATTGAAATCCTCCTTAAGGCATAATCACTTTGAAACATTCGTTTGATATAAGTATTAATCTGTGTTACAGAAAAAACTTTACTCTTCATCCATATCCTGTCCAATCTTACTTAAGACACCATTGATAAATGGTGCTGCCTTTTCATTGCAGTATTTCTTTGCAAGTTCTACTGCCTCATTAATCGCTACTTTTCTTGGCACCTGTTCATCTAATAAGATTTCATAGGTTGCAAGTCTTAAAATAGATAATTCAGCTTTTCCAAGTCTCTCTAAATTCCATGCATTCGTATGTGCAGAAATCTGTTCATCGATTTCATCTAAATGTTCGATCAGATTCTCTGTTTTCTCTGTAATTTCTTTCTGTGTCTTCTCATTGATATTTTCATGTCCATGAAAATATAATTCAACCTGATCTTCAAATTCTTCTTTCTCACAAAATTCTACACAAAATAAAATTCTGAAAATATGTTCTCTTACCTCACTTCTTTTCATTAGGGTTCCTTTCTGCGATACAAAGACGGAACTGCGATCAGTCCCGTCTGACTTTGCTTTATATTCTTTCTTACTCTTCTTCTGCTGCAACGCCTGTGACACGGACGTTAACTTCTCTGACCTTTAATCCTGTCATGTTCTCGATTGCTGCTTTCACACGATCTTGAACTTTCTTAGAAATCTCTGGAATACTAACTCCATAGTCAAGTTCTAATGCAAGATTGACTCTTACATGATGATTCTCTACGACAACTTTGACTCCCTTGGACAGATTATTCACTCCAAGTTTACTTACCAGTTCATTCGTGATATTCCCACACATTCTGGCAACTCCTGTCACTTCAGTTGCTGCGATTCCTGCGATCACTGCAATCACATCATCTGCAATTTTCACTTCCCCGAGCACTCCCTGCTCGTTTATCTGGTAACTACTTTTATTCTCCATAGTAAAAGCCTCCTGTATTTCTGCATACTGATATGATTTATTATACCAAAGATGAATATGTTATTCAAACTATTTTATAACATTCTTTTTGATCTTATCTCTTTAAAATGTTAAGAATAATTGATTTTCTTCCATATTTGTAAGATAATACTTTTGGCAGATATCCTTTGCGAATCTGACCTTTTATTAAAGGAGATCATATAATATGAAAAAATTAACAAGACAGGAGAAACATGAACAGTGTATGCGTGAAATCCGTGGAACATTGATTGTTGTATTGATCTGCTGTGCTTGGCATATTGCTAGTGCGTTTTTGTTAAATGGTACTGGTCTTTATTTTCTAGGTATGCCCGCATGGTTTAGTGTGTCAACATTCGGAACGATCATACTTTCTTTGATCGGTGTCTGGTACCTATTAAAACATGTATTTATTAATTTTGAATATGACGATGAAGAGGAGGAAGAAGAATAAATGTCAGCAAATCAGAAAATCATTCTTGCAATTTTTATTGTTTACCTCGCCTTAAATGCTGCGATCGGTATCATTTTCAGTAACCGTCAGAATAAAAAACAGCATACATCCTCCGAGAAAAAATTCTTCATCGGTGGAAGAAATATGAACGGACTTCTTCTGGCAATGACAACCATGGCAACTTATACTTCTGTAAGTTCCTTTATTTCTGGTCCAGGAGCTGCTGGTCTTACTTATGGATATGCACAGGCATGGATCGCTACAGTTCAAGTTCCGATCACATTTCTGGTACTAGGTGTCCTTGGTAACAAACTTGCTTTAGTTTCCAGAAGAACTGGTGCCGTTACTGTTGTAGGTTATTTAAAGGCTCGTTATAAAAGTGATGTTTTAGTTATTGTAACCAGCTTACTTATGGTTGCCTTCTTCATGGCACAGATGATCGGACAATTTACTGGCGGAGCAACTTTGATCTCTTCTATCACTGGACTTGATCATGTTGTTTCTTTATTGATCTTTGGAGCAGTTGTTATCATTTATACATCTTTTGGTGGTTTCAGCGCTGTTGCGATCACAGATACGATTCAGGGAATTATCATGTGTGTCGGTACATTTTTACTTTTATTCTTTGTATTAAAAGCTGGCGGCGGACTTGCTGGTATTGATGCCGGACTGGCACAGAATCTGCCTGGAGTATATGATGATCTATTTTCAAAGTACAGTCCCGGTACGCTACTTAGTTTCTGGATTCTTGTAGGATTTGGTACACTCGGACTTCCTCAGACAGCCGTTCGTTCTATGGGATTTAAAAATACAAAGAGTCTTCATTCTGCGATGTGGATCGGTGCTGTTACCTGCAGTTTTATCATCGTTGGTATGCATATGGCTGGTACATGGGCCGGTGCACTGGTAGATACTAAGAACCTTCCGACGTCTGATTACTTTATCCCATACATCGTTCAGAAGATCATGCCAGTCGGACTTGCAGGAACTTTCCTAGCTGCTCCTATGGCTGCTGTTATGTCTACCGCTGATTCTCTTTTGATTCTTGCTTCTGCAGCGATCGTGAAAGATCTATGGCGTAACTATGTTGTCAAAGATGATCCTGTGAAAATTCAGTCTTATAACAAAAATGTTGGGAAAATGAGCACGCTCGTTACGTTCGCATTTGGTGTGATCGTTATCTTACTTACGATCAATCCACCTGATATCATTTTCTTCTTGAATCTATTTGCCTTAGGTGGTCTGGAATGCAGTTTTTTCTGGCCTTTGGTCGGAGGATTGTTCTGGAAGAAAGGAACAAAACAAGCAGCAGTCTTTAGTTCTCTCGGTGCTGCGATCACTTATGTATTTTGTTATTATAACGTGCAGATTGCTGGAATCAATGCTGTTGTATGGGGACTTCTTGCTGGTGGAATCTTATATTTTGTGATAGGAAATATCACTTGTAAAAATGGTCTTGACGAAGATATCATCAAAAATTGTTTCTAAATTTTAAAGCATAGAAATATCTTAAAAGCAATACACATTAAAAATCCCCCATGTATGATATATGAAACTTCTTATTAATATCATACATGAGGGATTTTATCATTTTCATCCTTATTGCAATATATAATTCTCCAACATACTTTCCTGATACGCTGCCTTTTTTGATACTTCATATCTTCTTTGATTTCTTGAAGTTCTTCAATGAATATCTGATCCAGCTGCTTTAATCTTCGTTCATTTAATGTTACATCTGACAGATTTTGCTCATAAAGATCTATCGAATAATTCCATAAAGTTAATCGTTCTTTATAACGTAATTTTAATTTTTGAGCAATCAATAATCCTTCTGGATCATGATCACCAGAATAAAACAGGTCCGATGTTCTGGATAAATGATCTAATAATACAAAAGCCGAGAATCTTAACTGGCCATTTGTGCAAACAAAACTTTTCTCTGGATATTGCTGGCAAAGCCAGGAAAAAACGGATGGGTTCTCCAGAATATAAATTTCTTTCTCTCCATAAACCTCTTTCAACCTGCTTAATGTATACAATGTAAGCAATATTGGTTCTTTCCTGTCAAAAAATCCTTCGATCCCTGAATGTAAAATAGAATCTGTATCTTTTGCATGCATTCCATAAACCGTTACATAATTTGAAAGATCATCTCTTATGATTCCTGCCGTATAATACTGCTGATTGCGATATTCCATATCTGATAGTCCTTCTCCATTTTGCATATGAAAATGATAAGATATAAAATCAAACAGGAAAATCTCCGCAGTTGTATTCGAGTCAAAGAAATGCGGATTGCCTGTCACCTGTGCCGCATATACAGCAAGCCTTTCCTTCTTATCGAAAAACACAGGTAGATTTGTTATCCCTGATTCTATAGAACGCAACAATACTTTTAGTGTATCAGGACAATTCTTGTATTCCTTTTGCAGACGTTGATAGATCGATGATCTTTCTCTGATCCGGTCATTTAGCCATTCTCTTACAAGATCCGATTTTATTTCTTTTAGAAGCAGATCAAAAAACAGCTCTTGTTTTTCATTTTCCTTTTGTAACATTTCTTTTTTCCAGATCATTTTATGGTCAAAGTATTCTTCCAGAATATCCATCCATTCAAGTGATTCAAATTTACTATCTTTTAATGTTTTCTCCATCCTCTGCATAGAAATAGAGATCGTTTTATTCTTGTAAAAATCTCTTTGAAAGAATCCCGATAACTGCATTTTCTCATCTTTCGTCAAACTTTTAATAACAACTGTACCTCCAAGATGTCCAAGACTTTCGTATTTTTTACAAAAGCCTGAAAATATCTTGTGAAATACTGGATATTTTTTAAAATATATGATTGCTTCTTGCAGCAACTGATTATATTCTGAGTTTTTATCCTCTCTCAATTTCATCACCTATTTTATCTACCAGACTTCGAACTTTTCCATTCCATACATATGAGATCACAGTCACATATTTGACATTCTCTGGGCGGATCAACTGATATACTGCGATCACTGGAACAGTTTCATAATCTCCCCATAGGATCTGTGAATTCATCATAAAATCAAATTCAAATTCGACCATCAGACGGAACATATCTTTGATATTCATCTCATCCACACCAGCAAATGCTTCATCTAGGGAAATCATCCTTGGTGCATCCTCTCTTGCACCCTCATATTTTGCCGTAACCGCTGAAAATAATGGAACATACATTGCCATTGCTTTTTCTCCTCCACTAAATGTAAAGAAAGTTCGGTCTGTAAGTTCTCTTTTCTTTTCGCCTGTTTTTTGATATTCCAACTGGAATTCGAACCATTTACGGTAATCAAGAACGTCCTTCATAATACTGTGGAAAGACTGTACTCCATCAGATTCACTTGACATTTTACGTGCTTCATCGATCTTTGAACGGAAATGCTGGCTTAATTGTAAGACTTCTTCTTCCCTCATGATATCATAATCTTTTTGTAAAATATCTACTAATTTTCTTGTATCTAACTGTTCTTCTTTTCCCGCTTTCTTACTCTTCCATTTCAAACTTAACTTTAATCCACTGGATGTCTGCATAGATTCCATCAGCTGATTCATGTTATCAACCCACCGCTTACTCGATTGAATCTTTGCACGGATTTTCTTACTTAATGTATTGGCAAGAATATCTTCAAACAATTCTCTGTCTCGGTCACTTAATAATCTTGCTTGTTCCTCAACATCCACATTTAATCTCTCCACAAGTTTCTTAAATTCAATTGTGACACCTCTGTATTTTCCAGTGATATTGATTCGATTGATCTGGAATTCCCCTAAGCTTTCTGGTACCAAAATATCACCAAACATCGTATGGATCGTCGGGAAATATTCATGCAGATATACTTTATTTTTCTGGAAATTTTCCTGAATCAGTGCAAATGCATCATTTTGTGTTCTTCTTTCTACAATATCTCGATATGTTTTACAGATCATATTAGACAATTGTCGGATTTCTTCTTCCGTTTGAATATCTGCTTTTAAATCAAGCTCAACCAACCCCTGCTTTAACTCCTTGCAAAATGCATCTTTCAAAAATCCAACAATGATCGCTTGTTGTTCCTGATCGATATTTTTCATTTCCAGATCTTGTTTGAATCTCTCCAGATCCTTTCGTAAAGAAGTACTTCTCACTATAGATTTTTCTATTTCTGCCGGTAATTTTGCAATGCGTTCTAGACACTGGTCTAACTGATGCTTGATCTCTTCATAATCTGTTAAACTCAATTGATTGATCACAAGATCTCTTTGCACTTTGATTTCACAGCACTGTCTTTCTGCCTGTCCTTGATCGTATAAGATCTCATCAATATCTACTTCGATATCCTGTGCATATTCTTGTTTTCCTTTGATATCTGATAATCTGTTCAAATACGTCTGATGCTCTAACTGTAGTTTCATTAACAGATTCTGATATTCAGCAAGACTTTCTTTCACTTTCATAAAAACATCAAAACGCACTGCAAGATAAATTCCGTTACAGATTGTTTGAACTTCCAGATGAATCGCATTTAAGGATTTTGCTGAAGTTTCTACAACTTCTTGTTGCTCCTTTACCTGATGTTCAACCATAGAAAGTATATGTTCCTTTTGATCAAACTCTTTCGCTGCGATCTTTAGATCCTGAAATTCAGGAAATGTTTCCTCTTCTTTATGTAATAATATAATCTGTTCATTGTTTTGTCTGATTTCTTCTTGTTTGACATCTAACTCATGCTGCAGATTCTCACAGATTTCCTCTAAGAGATGTTCTTGTTCCTTGCGGTAACGTTCTCTGGACATTGCACCGATATATTTTGCCTGATAATTTCCTGTGATCGTCCCTTCCAGAATTCCGATTTTAAAATTGCCATTTTCACGGATCCAAGTAGATGCTTCTTTCTCATTTGAACTTATATATCCAATAGAAGAAAGTACATTTGAGATCTTTTGATAAAATAAAATGTCATTCTCTTCATTATCAATATTTAACAATTCCAGCATATTGTTCTTTACATGCTCTACACTTCCATAAATATAAGTATCGAAAGTTCCCTGATCTAATGATTCAATTCTTGGACGGTCTTCTTCCTCTACGATCAGCGCATTCAAAACTCCCATTCTGTAAAGTGCTTCTTCTAAACGATTCCTCTGTTCATCATTTAATCGATCCGCAAAATCAATCGCTTTGTAAAATGGAATTGCCTCAATCTGATATTCTTTTAAAAGTTCACGATTCTTGTATACTTCTTCTGAAAGTTGAGGTTCTGGATCTTTTTTATTCTGCCATTCTTCTAATTGTGCCCTTTTTTCTTTTAATTGTGTCTCAATGTCTTCTTTGTGAGCAGTTAAAATTCTCTGTTGATCTCTCAATTGATCTTCCTTGATATATTTTTGATGACGAACGATCTCATAAATCTTTCCGTCATCTGTTCCAAATATATACCCTTTGATCATCCGGCTGATCGCTTGCAGCTGTTCGTCTTCTAACTTCAGTAATTTTGTATCTTTCTCCCAATGATAAACCTTCTCCGTCAGTTCTTCTTTGATCTCTTGAAATTGATTCTCATACTGATGATATTCTCTTTCTGCACTTTCTCTTTGAGCACGGAATTCATCTAATTTCTTAAGATGTTCGTCATACTGATCTTGTGCTTTTCTCTCTTTTTCAAGCACATCGATTCCATCCTGAATCTTTTGCTGATATCTTTCTAATATCTGACGATGTGCATGAAAATCAAAACCTTCATCTTCTAATTTCTCAAATTCGTCTTTCATGAAATCAAATTCATCAAACGCTGCTTCCGAAATGCATTCTTCCATCTCATCAAATATATCTTTGATCTCTTCTTTTGACTGTTCTTTTTCATCTTGAAGTCTCTTTAAACGATCATCATTTTGAATCTGTTTTTCTCTTTTCTGCTCCAATTGACGTTGTTTTTCTTCAATCTTTTGTTCCAGATCTGAGATCTGTTTTGTAAGTGCTTGTTCTTGCTCTTTTAATTTCGTTGCATCATTATGTTCAAGAGAACGTCTCTCTTCCTGTCTTGCAGATTGTTCTGTACTTAATTCTTCATGATGTTGTAATTCCTGTTCATATTTTTCTTTTGTTTCCTTAATCGTTATTTCTAAAGTTTTTAACTGATCTTTTATCTTATTGTACTGGACAGTTTCTTTTTTATATTTTGCTGCTTTGTGGTATAACACGATCTGATTATATTGATCGTATACTTTCTCTATCTGTTTTGCTGCTTCCAGACTTTCCTTTAGATTGTCAAGATTCGTCTTTAATCCATCCATATTTTCAATAGCTTCTGACATCGGACGCAAATCATCTTCTGATAATGTCTGTAGAGAATTCCCAAGAATATCATTGATCACCGTTGGTTTAAAATCTTTGGATAACTTTGGTGTACGCAACTGGATCAACAATTCTAACATCTCTCGATATTCATCCATTGTCTCAAAACCAAAAAGTACCTGATTCACATATGCAGCATACTCTTTCTGACTTTCAAAAATACGTCCGCCATCTCCAATCCTGTTTCTTAATTCCATTTTTGAATATGCAATCTTTTCTTTTAAATCCTTGTACAGAAAAATATCTTTACCAACTCTTCTGCCATCTGTAATGCAAAAATACCAAGGATCTAATTTCTTTCCTCTTCTGGCTCTCAACCCAATACCAATCGTTAAAAAATTTTCAACATCTTTTCGTTTAAATTCCATATAGAGATATCCTGTTCGTTCATCTCTTTCATCACCGTCTTCTAACAGATAGTTTTCCATTTTACGTGCTCTGGAACCAAATGGATCTAGTCGTTCTGGACGCATATTTCCATCTAAAAGAAGCGGAATAAAACTTTGCATGGTAACTGATTTTCCAGAACCATTGGAACCTCTTAATAACATTCTTCCGTCCAGAAAATAAAACTCCTGATCATCGTAATACCAGAAATCCAGTAATCCTATTTTGTTCATTTTCCATCGACTATTATTCATTTGTTTCACCACCTTTAAAATCCTTTGGATAACATCCTGCTACTTTTCCAACGATCGGATACACTATGATTTGGTCATATTTTTCCATGATCATCTCCATAAAGATCATGTATTCTTTTAATTTTTTACAAAATTCACCCATTGTCATCTCCCTGTATGTTTTGATCCATCCACTTCCGTACTGCCTCTTGCACTCTTCCGATATCGTCAGAAACTGCTGCCTTGAGATCACAATATCTTCCCCTGCTGGTACTTCTATGCTTCCATCCGCAATCTTCTGTCGGAATAAATTACACCATAACAAAACAATATCTGATAATGTATTCTCCTCTGGAAATGATCTCCCCAGATTGCTATCTTCTCCCATGATCAAAAATGCACTAGTCTTATGCACTTGCAATTCACAATCAAAAAACCGATTTAGCTCTTCCTCGATCATTCCACGATAATGCCTGACATATGCAAAATCTTCTTCTGTATCATCATTTAAATAAATTCCAGGTGACATCAAAAGAGAACGATAAACTCTCTGTCTTCTTATAATTCCACGATCTTCATTCATCCCGATCCATTCTTCTTTTAAGAAATCCTCCTGACTTTGATAATCAGAAATATCTCGTGAGAAGTTCTTCATAAAATATCTGGAGGATCCTGTGTTCTGATATAAAACTTCTCCCTCATCACTTTTCATAAAACTATCTTCACTTCCATCATCAATCTCAAGAATTCCAATCTTGACACAATATTTCATCACTTTGACAAGATGCCTGCGATAACTGTAGATCGTCCAGTCAATCTGTTCTTCTTTGATATTTGCTTGAATATATTCTGTCAACATTGATAACACGAATTGCTCTCCTGCATCACGATCTTCCAAAAACATCAAGATCATACATAGGAAGATGTATTCCAAATGATCCGAAAAATCCTGAATTCCCATCCAGTTTTGTGCATAAGCTGGTATCTTCTCTAATTTTATAAGATTTGGGGTTATGATCGCCTGATATCCTAACTTCTCTGTCAGAAAATCTCTGCTTTTTCCAATCTCATCTTTTAACTGATAATATAATTCTTTCTCTCGATCCTTCAAAATCCATCGCTTACTTAATAGTATCTCCAATGGTTTCATAATCCCTACTCCTCATTAAATACGATCGCATATGCTGGCATTTCAAATGTCCCATCACTACACTTGAGTATACATCTTCTATCTTGCTGTGGTTTTTCAATATAATATGTTCTTCCATCTTCTGTCTTCGCTTGTTGTTCTTTACATTCTAAAGCTTTTGACAGCCACATTAAAAAAGTATCTCTTACATATGGTTCGATCTCTGGCAGGCAAGCAAACTCCAGACGATTTCCTTTAACATAACTATCTAATAATTCCTGCTGTTGTTTTAGTTTCTTTAAATTCTCCTGTTTCATTTTCTCTTTTTCTTTTGTGCGATCAACGATTCCTTTTCGTTGTGACTTCTCACGATAAGTCCGTACTCTTGGAACAACTGTAAACATCGCTGGTTTTTCTTCATATACACCGCTATTGATACTTTCCGTTTCTCTTCTGATATTCCCCTTTAAATGTAATGGTTTCTCAATTCCAAAGACAACTGCCGATAATCGATGTGCTTCTTCCAGTGTCTCACAATTCCAAAATAGTTGTGCGATCTTTACATATTCTTCACGTCTATTAGCTCCGCTATTGTTTTGTTCACTGATACGTGTTGCATATCTTGTAATTCTTCGAATGATCTCATTGGTCGTATCAAATACCTTTCCTGCTTCAGAACCTGAACCTGTGCTTCCTAAAAACCAATTCTCAATACTAGCCCAACGTCCATGAATCTTATCCCATAATTGCTGTCTCGTCACTTCCACATCAATCCTTGGAATAGATAATTCGTATTCCGTCAGTCGTTCTAAGATCATTTGAATCTGATCTTTTGGCAGTTTTGAAAGTAATTGTTCGATATTCGTTGCATTTAATTGAAGACTCTTTACAAAACTTCTAAGATATTCGATCAAACGATCCTTAAACAACAAGAATGCTTTTGTCTTCATCATCTCTTCTGCTTTCATGCTATTTAAGTCTCGCATATAATCCTGATAGTTTTGATTTAATCTTCTAAAATCAGAATTCAATCCTTCCCACCAGCCATATAAATGTTCATCATCTTCTTTTAAAATATCCGAGATCTCTGAAAGACTGCTTCTGATCTTCTCTAATAAAGTTGGTTCCAAAGACGCCCCTTCAATCGACAGATTCTCAAGTCTTATCACCATTCGCTCAATCTCTACGGAATAGTCTGTCAACTGATATCGATACTTCTTGTTCTTGAATTCTTCAATAGAAGTAACCCTTTTTGTATCCTGAATCGCAGAAAGATTCCCCCACCTTGTCAAAACTTCCAGATCCTGTCGACACTGTTCTTCTGTATAATCTTTAAAATATTCTTCTTTGTGAAGTTCTTCAAAGACTTCTTCTGGATACATCCAGTATCTTAGCTTCTCATATTCGAGATAGAAAAAACGGATAATCGGGCGGTATCTATCTGTGTTATCTACATTGAGATATTTTGTTTCGGTGAGTGATCTTATTAGTTTTTCATTTATCTTCATGCAGAGAGATCCTTTCTTTAGTCATATTAATTGCTGTTTCTATTGTAACATATATTCAAAAGTTATGTTAATCTAATATAATGATGAGAGTGTCAAAAGTAAATTTTGCCACTTACATCATATCATAGTTTATACACAACAAAGGAGGCGGCTGATCATGAAACTATCTTTATCTGACTTTGAACGACGAAACTTTCTGGTTCTCACTTTTGCTGGTATCATTAACGCGATCGGTATGACAATCTTTCTTGCCCCGGTAAAATTATATGATACTGGTATCTCTGGAACTTCTATATTACTTGGACAATTAACACCTTCCACCTTTTCACTATCCATGTTTTTATTAATTCTGAACATTCCTCTTTTTCTATAAATCTAAGCAGAGTACCACGTCCATATTTTAATATGGGCGTTGGTGAATGCGTCCTGACGGACACATTATCGTTTTCCCTGATTCTGAATATATTGTTTTATTGTGTCTAAACTGTTTTCGCTAACAGATGAAACTTGAAAAAAATGAGAAGAAACCTTGGATTCCTTCTCATTTTTTGTATGGATCTATCTAATAACAAGTGAACAAACTATTTTTTAACTTCTATTTTTCATTGTTTGCCTTAACAATTGCTTCTGCCATTTCTCTAACTCTCTGTGCAGGAGATGGTGCATTTAAGATTCCTGAGGTTGCACCTGTTCCGTCTGCTCCGAGTTTTACAACATTATAACAATCTTCGGCTGTACTTACACCAGATGCGATCATTACCAATACGTTTGGATTAATTGCATTCAGTGCTTTCACCGTTTCAATTGTATAAGAGTCATCTGCTACTTGACCTGTTCCGATCAGGTCTGTTGGTTCTGCCAGTACAATATCTGGATTCATGCATGCAACCGCTTTGGCTTCTACGACTGAATCTGCACACACAACTGTGATCATATCGAGTTCTTTTGCTTGTTTGATCGTTGCATACAGATCACTGACTGTCTTTGGATTCTCTGCATGATTTAAAAATAATGCCTCAGCTCCAGCTTCTTTTAATGACTCTGGTAACACATGCCCCATTCCTCTTCCTGGAACCAATGGATCCATTGACTGTGCACATACGATGATATCAGTTGTATTTTCTTTGATCATTCGTATATCAGCATATGGACATGTGAAATATATCTGAAGTCCTGTATCTTTGGCAACCTGATCGGCTGCTTTTGCTAGTTCAAGACTTTCTTTTCCGTATAAATATGACTTAGGATTGACAATTAAAAATGGTGACTGGGCTTTTGCCATGGTGCTTTCCTCCTTATTCTCCAAGAACTACGATCTTACATTTTCTTGTTCGTGGACGTGTACGGTCAAAATCTGCGAAATACACATACCCTGTTGTGCCAACTCCGAGTTTTCCATTATCTACTTCAAAAGTTTCGCTAGACCCTAATAATGTTGATTTTAAATGTGCATCTCCATTAAACAGCGCTGTTCTATCTCCTCCTGGAAGATAATCTTCAGCATTTGGCCAACTTTCTACCGCCTTATAATGTTCTTCTCCTGGATATATATACTGATCTTTAGATACATGGTCTGGAATGATCTTAGCAAGAACATTATTTAAATCTTCCTGTAAAAATTCATCTCCATCTTCATTATAATCATGACAGAATTCTTCGAAGAATACAGAACATGTTGTATGAGGAGAAATCACAGCACAGATACTGTTTTGAATTCCGCTTTCTTCGATGACTCTTCTTACATCTTTTGTAATATCAATATATGTTGGTGTTTTCCCATGAGATTTTACCTCTATCGTTTCTTTATATACTGCCATTTTTACCCTCTTTTCTATAACTTTTGGAATACTTTGATCGCACGTTTTACATCTTCTTTGATCGCTTCTGTTGCTTTGATTGCCATAGAATCATAGAAATTTGTTTCATCATCTTTCCAGAATTCTTTGGAGGCTTTTCCTCCAGCAACATTCATATATGTATAGTAATTCACTTTACAGATTCCGTTCTCGATTGCAACAGCGTAATCTTCATCGGACACTCCAGATCCACCATGCATAACTAATGGTACGTTAGCAGCTTCTCTGATTCTTGCTACACGAGGAAGATCTAGTTTTGGTTCTGTTAAATATACTCCGTGTGTTGTACCAAACGCAACAGCTAAACAGTCAACCCCTGTTAACTCTACAAATTTCTTTGCAACTTCTGGATCTGTATAAATATCATTAAGATCATCATAATCATCTTTGCTGTCTGCGGAGCCACCCTCTCCATGAACAACTTCAGATGTAAAGATATGTCCAAGTTATGCCTCTACACTTGCCCCTACTGCATGTGCGATTCTCACGATCTCTTTTGTTTCTTCGGCATTTTCTTCAAAACTTTTTGCTGATGCATCATACATAACTGATGTAAACCCTAAACGCAGGGCCTATACGCATCGTTCAAAGGAACTTCCATGATCTAAATGAAGTGCTACAGGAACTTTTGCACGTTCTGCATAATATTTCATGATTGGTCCGATTTCTTCCAGATCAATGATATCATCATGACTCTGTGCATGCTGCAGAATTACTGGACAATTCGATTCTTCTGCTGCCTGAATAATACCACGGATTGCTTCTAATGTCGTTCCATTAAATGCACCTACCGCTTTGTGTTCTATCTTGGCCTGGTCGAGTAATTCTTTTAAAGTTACTAACATCCGTCTTCCTCCTAATTTACATTCACCATTTTCATTACTTTCCCGCCGCATAAAGATGCGGCAGGAAAGTTTAAGTTTTTATCTCTTATAATACGTTTCTTCCGTACATAGCATCCTGTTCTTTTCTTAACTGGTAGATCAGTGTGCTCTTATCTAATTCGATATCATCATATGTAAGCAGTTGTCCCTTCTTGACATTAATCCATCAATCGGTACGCATGTAACTTCTCCGTCGATCACGGCTTTGGCTACTATTAATGGTGTCTCTAAGTTGCACAGATGGTATGGTCTGTATAATGTCCATAATGGTCCTGGTGCGATTCCGTTTACGTATTCTACAACTCCGTGTTTATTTAAGATTCCGCCGTCTTCTTTTAATTTAAAGATATCATTTAATTCTTTGACACCTTCTGTTCCCGGCACTGTCTTTGGTCCGCGTCCTCCGATCACATCTGGGATCAGTCCTGTGTAGTTGGACATTGCTGTCATCTCTACCATTGTCTTTGTTCCGTCTTTGAACGCACATAACATCTTTGGACTCATGACACGGCGTGTTGCTTCTTCTAAGACTGTGTCTGGGTTGCACTCGTAGTCGATCTTGTTATTCTTTCCTTTACCCATGACTTCCACGTTCATTCCCATGGCTTTGACAAAGCTGTATAATTCCATGACTGCTCCAGGTTCATCTCCTGCGGATCCTGTGTAGATGACTCCTTCTTTCTGAGCTAATTTCTTTATCATCGAAAATTCCTGTAAAATAAAAAAGCCATTACATGATCTGCTTACATATTACAACAAATCATCATAATGACTTTCTCTATCTTTGATCAAATTATCTATGGGATCTCTCTTATAATGCTTTCTTCGGACAAGCTTTGACACACTCCATACATAGAATGCATTCCGTCCCATTTTCTCTTTTTCTTGAATTATCCGTGACATCTACCTCCATTGGACAGACCCGCTTACAGTTTCCGCAGGAAATACATTTTTCTTTATCACACTTTACTCTAAACACTGAAAAGTAACTTATTGGTTTCAAAAAAACAGTCACCGGACAAATGTATTTGCAAAATGCCCTGTTATCTTTCCATAGGAATGCCAAAATAATTCCGATCGCATAATACAAGATATTTCCAACAATAAAAGCTATAAACATAATCTTTTCCAGATTCCGTGTGTGACTTAAGAAAAGTACTGCCACAAAGATAAATGCTATCGCAAAAGTGATATATCTGACAAATCCAATCTTCTTTCTCTCCGTCTGAGGCGTTTTATATGGCAGGAAATCTAACACCATAGCTGTCCAGCATGCATATCCACACCATCCTCTTCCAAACAAAAGAGGTCCAAATATTTTAGCGATAGCATAATGAATGGTAGCTGCTTCAAAAACTCCTGTAAACAGATAATACCAAAAGCCTTCTATCTGCATATTTTCCTGACATATCAGTCCTAGATAAACTAGCATATACATACCGACCAGAAGCTGGACAATCCTGCGTGCATATTTGTAATCACACTGAAACAATATAAGTCCCAGTGTGATCGATGTTCCAATATAACTGAAATTCAGAAGATAAAAAATATTATCCTTCGAAATCCAAAGTGTGATCGCAATCCCCTCAAATACCATCCACATTCCAAAAGATATCAACAAGTTTCTCTTTGTATTATTCATACATTCCTCACCTTCGAATTTATTCTACTGTATACAAAATGCGCTGATTGCATTCTAAATCATCTCCTCAATGAAAAACCAGCCATTGATCTCTTAATTCCTGTAGAACGCTTACGTTTTATCACAGATAAATTATTTACACAATCCTCGACATCGGTGCACCACGTAATACATGCTGTTTTCCATCACCATAACTTTTTCCAGAAGAACACTCTTAAATACCGGAATCTTCATCTTATATCGAATCCAGAAAAATACATAAACCACAAGAATGGCAAAGACAACAATGGTAATCTGCCAAATGGCATTTCTTTCTGCGGAATCTGTAGAAATATTTAATACCATATACACGGTTCCAAGAATCCCAATAATCTGAGGAAGTCCACCGCCAGGACTCTTAAAAGAATGCAGAGCTTTTGGAAGTATTCTTCTTAAAATCAATACATCCATCCGACACTGCCTTCACACTCTCTCATCAAATATGGCTGAATCATTATTCCACAATCTTCTTTTGGTAAAGATTATTTTGATGAACTTATACTCATTGTAGATACCTCTTGTATTCGTTAGATTTTATCAACTCGCCAGGTCAATAATAATCTAATTTTACTTGAGGTATTTTTCGTCAATCTCTTGCTCTATTTAAAGTATACAGGAAGCTCCTTATTCAATTCAAACTTCACATATACCGGGTCATGATCTGAATAAGAATATCCCGTATTAATATTCTTATACATATCACATTTTACATTATCAGAGATAATAAATCCATCCAATGTAACGGTATAAGTCTTTCCTGGTATGTATTTCATATCTGCATTTCGTGAACTATTCCACAGATTTTCTTTCTTTGGCAGTTGATCCATACAGAAAGAAAAATGTTCTGGAAGCATCTTTCTTGGAAATGGATATGCCCAGGATTCTCTATCGGTAGAATCGTCATCTTCTGCAGCCTTGAGGTCATGGTTAAAATCCCCGCCACATAATACATAATTTCCTGCTTCGTATTCTTTTTTCATATCCGCTGAAAGCATACGGATCTGTCCTTTTCTGATCTTATCACTGTTTCCGTAGGCTGACATATGAAGCTGAAAGATCACAAGGTATTTCCCATTATCCACTGGAATTCTTGAAACACTGTAGCAACGATCTAAATCAAAAAATTTATTGTATGATGTTGAAATCGGAAGACTTCTTCTTAGTGAATCTTTGATCGGGTATCTGGAAAATAAAGCTAATCCTGCTTTGCTGCTTCCATGTGGCTGTGTGAATGGATAGAATAGAAAAGCAGAATCATAATTTTGTGCAAATACTGTATCGTAATTCTTCAAGCATTTCTTTAGTATGGAATATTCATTTACATGATAACTTCTGGTGGAATTAAGATCTACTTCCTCTATTAAGGCAAAATCCGGATCATACGATTTTGTTAGATTTCCTGCATTTTTAACTGTTTTAAAAACACTTTTCTTGCTCTTTGCCCAAGATGATTTTCCTCCATCCATAAAAAAGCTGAAATCTGGCGTATAGGCTCCGAATCCAATATTGTATGTAATTGCTGAATATTGTTTTCCTGTTGTTAGTGTTTGTTTTGTTTTTGTGTGAGATTCTACGGAAAGGGATTTGTTATCTTCAATTCTATGGTAACTTGCATAGAGATAAATGATATATCCTAGCACAATGACCACAATAAAGCCTAATAAAACTCCTATTGTCTTTAATACTTTTTTCGCTATCTTCATGACTTTCTATTCCTTCATTTTATCTTTATTTATCCGATACTTAGTGATTGTATTTATTATAACATACAAAAAGCGTCCATGGGACATTAATACATCTGATTTATCAGATATATTTTGTTTGCAAGGAGCATCTCACCATTCCTAATCTGATGCTGAGATTGATTGGATATCACCTCCATGCGATTGAGTTTTTTGATAAAATCTTTAAAATATCTCATCTGGTTGATTAAATCATCAAGTTTGGATTTTTCTTTATCAAGTCCAGGTACTTCCACGTGATCTTTAAACATTCAAAGCAAATCAATCACTAGATTGAAGTTGTTGCAGACATGAACGATCTCAGAAAACTGGTCAGTGAATATGGAAAGATCGGATCGAATCTCAATCAGATCGCCAAGCATTCTAACAGTGGTGGCAGTCAGTCACGTGCTATAGAAAATGAAATCCATCAGTGCATCACGGACTTATTCCTACTAAGAAAAGAGGTACTAAAACTGGCAGGTGGTATGAATGGCAATCGTAAAGCGCATTAAAAGCAGAAATACAAATTACTCAGTTGACATTGACAATATGTATGAATTTGCTTCTTCACACTGCACTGATTTCAAAGATCTCCGCGATGATGAGGATATTGTTATCAATAGGGAGTGGATCCTTAACAAACTTACCGAAGAAGAAAATTAATAATATATTTGGTGGCTACACCCCCAAGCCCCTGTAGAATAAATAACGCCAGTACTGG
>OCHE01000300.1_pt1 | contig 73796 bp, 47 predicted proteins | sample 1538681 | NCBI WGS metagenome assembly OCHE01 (sample SAMN04571717, study PRJEB22368) | human gut metagenome | biome: human gut; material: stool | host: Homo sapiens | place: Luxembourg | collected 2012-08-17
GATTGAGTGTTTGCAGCAGCGAAAGGGCACTGTCGGGCCGGTGATTCTCGGCCAAAGTCATGCACTGGGATATGGCGGGGTGCTGATTGCGATGACACGACGAGGCGACGAACAGGCATAGAAGAAAAGTTAGAATAAGGGAATGGGTATTTTTCATGAAGATTGGCTATGAATAAGTAAGTAAAACGCTGGTTGCAGGGAGCATCAGCTACTTAAAGAAGTCGTCTAAACCTTTCTGACGAAGATTTGAATGGGAGATTTATCTCTTCTAAATTCAATCTTCATCTTTCTTTTTGGCCGTTTTTTGACCTTTCATCAGTCGTGTAGCTCGCTACACTCCTTCTTCAAGGCCCAAAAACGCCTCAAAAATTAAGGCTAATCTTGAATTTCATAAAAGTTCAGACGACTTCAAATTTTCAAAATTAAAACAAAATGATGAAACTGCAAAATAATTGTACCTACTTTTGGAACATGCGGTACACGAAGGTATTGAGGGTAAGGAAAATGGTGTAGAGCGTTTACGGAAACTGTATATGGCCGGGGGTGGAGTTGGCAAAGAGGTGAACGAAACGAGTGCTTGGCGTGGGTATGTGTATGGAGTTCGGAAAATAGTGTGCTGGGGGCTTGAGAAACCAGGCGGTGAGCAGATGATTTTCAGCCCCGATGCGATACATGGCAGATTTAACAAATGTACTAACAAAGCTAAAAATCAGCAGTAGGCCGCCGGGCTGCTGACTGCGCGAAACCGGCATGACGCAAACCGAGGTTGTGCGATTTATGAAAGTGCTGATTATCAGTAGTTCCAAGATTGTCGAAACTAGCTCGGAACTAATTTCAACAAGCTCGGAACTAATTTCAACTGGCTCGGAACTAATTTCAACAATCGCGGAACTAATTCGAGCAATCGCGGAGTAAATTTTGACAAGGTGCCGTTACGTGCCGAAAATGGCTGTTAGCGGATGGCGCATGGGTGTTAAATATTTAATTGTTTTTCACCTTTAAAAAAGAAAAACATACGATATATATAGCCCAGATATTCCGTACGCAAATCAAAAAAGCCCGGGATGAAGCAGGCTATAAATTTGCTTCAACCCGGGCTTTGCTGTATTGACAGGTTCCCTGAATGAGAATGGAAAGTATTAAAACTTGTGAACCACGAGTCCGCTGCGGAGCTTAGGTTCGAACCAGGTGGCTTTGGGGGGCATGATGTTGCCGCTGTCGGCAATGTTCATGATTTGCTCCATGCTGACGGGATAGAGGGCAAGGGCCATCTTCATTTCGCCACTGTCGACACGGGCCTGCAATTCGCCCAATCCGCGAATGCCGCCTACGAAGTCGATGCGCTTGTCTTTGCGCAGGTCCTTGATGTTGAGCAGTTCGTCGAGAATGAGGCGCGACGAGATGTCGACATCGAGCACGCCGATGGGGTCGTTGGGGTTGAACGTGCCGGGACGTGCGGTGAGGGCGTACCAGGTGCCTTCGAGGTAGAGGGCAAACTCGTGAGCCTGCGACGGACGGTAGGGTTCGCTGCCTTTGGCTTCAACCACGAAGTTCTTGTCGAGGGCGGCAAGGAATTCGGCGACGGTCATGCCGTTGAGGTCCTTAACCACGCGGTTGTAGTCGAGAATGGTGAGTTCGTCGGCGGGGAAGCATACGGCCATGTAGTAGTTGTATTCTTCGTCGCCGGTGGTGTGTTCGGCCTGATGGGCGCGTTCGTCGCCTACAAGGGCGGCTGCGGCTGAACGGTGGTGACCGTCGGCAATGTAGAGTGCCTGCATGGCGGCGAACTCAGCGGTAATGGTGGCCTCGTCGGTTTTGTCGGTGACAATCCAGAGCTGATGGCGGAAGCCGTCGGCTGCGGTGAAGTCGTAGACGGGGGTTTGGGCGGCGTACTTGCAGCGAAGAGCGTAGAGCATGGGGCGTGGATGGTAGGCCAGGAACACGGGTTCCATGTGGGCCGAGGTGGAGCGGACGTGCTTCATGCGGTCTTCTTCCTTGTCGGCACGGGTGAGTTCGTGCTTTTTGATGACGCCTTGCATGTAGTCGGCTACGCTGGCGCATACCACCCATCCGTACTGCGTTTTGCCGTTCATGGTTTGGGCATAGAGGTAGTAGCTGTCGGCTTCATCCTGTACGAGCCATCCTTCTTCCTGGAACTTGCGGAATTGTTCGGCGCCGCTTTCATAAACGCGGGGGTCGTATTCGCTGGTGCCTTCGGGGAAGTTGATTTCGGGCTTGATGATGTGGTAAAGCGACATTTCGCAGCTACCGGCTTCGGCGCGGGCTTCTTCGGATGAGAGCACGTCGTAAGGACGGCATTGTACTTGCTCAATGAGTTCTACGGGCGGGCGCAGGCCCTTGAAAGGTTTTATTTTGGGCATGGTCGGGTTGCTTTTTGGGGGTGATGCTGCAAAAGCGGCTGTGAGCTTTGCGGCCTTAAAAAAAGCTGCCTACACACTACACGGTGTTGCAGGCAACTTGTTCGTTAGTGTGTGAAAAAATGGTTGGCTGATTACTTATTAACCTGGAAGGTGGTGACGCCGTTTTCGAGGAAGTCGACAATCTGACGGGCTGCAGCGAGTCCGGCGTTGATGTTGGCTTCTTTGGTTTGGGCACCCATCTTCTTGGGGGTGAAGATGTAGCGATCGCCAAGGAGTTCGAGGGCGTGTTCGTGGTTCTTCATCTTGAGGTCGCTGACGTAGCGCAGGTCGGTGCGTTCGGTGAGGGCCTTGAGGAGTCCGGCTTCGTCGATAACGTCCTGACGGGCGGTATTGACTACGATACCATTTTTAGGCATGGCCATGAGCAGGTCGTAGCCGATGCTGCCGCGCGTTTCGGGCGTTGAGGGCATGTGGAGGCTGACAATCTGGTTGTTGGCAAAGAGGTCGTGGAGCGTTTCATAGGCAGTGAAACCGGCATCTTTGATTTTCTGCGGGCGGCCGGTGGGCGAGTAACCCGAAATTTCCATGCCCATGCCTTGGGCAATGCGGGCTACGTTCTGTGCCACGGCTCCGAAGGCGAGCAAACCGATTTTCTTGCCCATGAGTTCGGTGCCGGCAGTGCCGTTGAACATGTTGCGCGAAGCGTAAATCAAAAGACCGATAACGAGTTCGGCTACGGCGTTGGAGTTCTGTCCGGGGGTGTTCATCACCACTACGTTGTGGGCCGTGGCGGCTTCGAGGTCGACATTGTCGTAACCGGCACCGGCGCGTACCACGATTTTCAGATTCTTACCGGCTTCGATAACTTCGGCGTCGACTTTGTCGGAACGGATGATGATGGCGTCCACGTCGGCTACGGCTGCGAGGAGTTCTTCCTTTTCGGTGTATTTTTCAAGCAACACTACGTCGTAGCCTACGGGCTTGAAAATGTCTTGAATACCCTGAACGGCCACGGGGGCAAAGGGTTTTTCGGTAGCAATCAGAACTTTCTTCATTGTGTTTTTGGTATAAATGATCGCTTCAGCTCCGGCGCAAAGGTGCTGGGGAATGAAACGACAAGCACCCTCGCCCCTACATGAAAACAGGAGTGAGGGTGCTGTGGTTAGTCATTGAAATTGGGGGGAAAATCCCGTGAAAAATTTACTTGTGCATTTGTTCGAATTCCTGCATGCAAGCAACCAATGCTTTCACGCCTTCGAGCGGCATGGCGTTGTAGCACGATGCGCGGAAACCGCCTACTGAACGGTGACCCTTGATGCCCTGCATACCCTTGCTCTGAGCAAACTTGAGGAATTCGGCTTCGAGTTCCTTGTGTTCGTCGGCCATTACGAAGCAGATGTTCATGAGTGAACGGTCTTCCTTGGCAGCAGTGCCTTGGAACATGCTGTTGCGGTCGATTTCGGCATAGAGCAGTTCGGCACGTTCCTGTGCGCGACGTTCCATTTCCTTAACACCACCCTGAGCCTTGATCCACTTGAGGTTCTGGAGTGCGCAGTAAATGGGCACTACGGGAGGCGTGTTGAACATTGAACCCTTGTCGACGTGGGTGCGGTAGTCGAGCATGGTGGGGATGGGGCGGCTAACGTGACCAAGGAGTTCGTCCTTCACAATAACGAAGGTTACACCGGCCATCGAAAGGTTCTTCTGGGCACCACCGTAAATCATGCCGTACTTGCTCACGTCGATGGGACGAGAGAAGATGTCGCTCGACATGTCGGCAATCACGGGCACGGGGCTGTCGAGGTCCTTGCGGATTTCGGTACCGTAAATGGTATTGTTGGTAGTGATATGGAAATAGTCGGCGTCGGCGGGAATTTCGTAGTCCTTAGGTATGAAGGTGTAGTTAGCGTCGGCTGATGAAGCTACTTCAACAACTTCGCCAAACAACTTGGCTTCCTTCAGGGCTTTCTTGGCCCACACACCGGTGTTGAGGTATGCGGCTTTCTTCTCGAGGAAGTTGTAGGGAACCATGCAGAACTCAAGGCTGGCACCACCACCGAGGAAGAGCACTGAGTAGCCCTCGGGGATGTTGAGCAACTCCTTGAACAAAGCCTGAGCTTCGTCCATCACGGCCTGAAATTCCTTGGTACGATGGCTGATTTCCATCAATGACAGACCCATATCGCCGAACTCAACACATGCGTCGGCAGTTGCTTTCATGACTTCCTGCGGGAGAATGGACGGACCCGCGCCGAAATTATACTTCTTCATTGCTTTTTGGTTTTAAGGTTGTGATTTAACATCATGTGAGCGAAGATAGGGTTTTTCTGATTAGTTGCCAAAGAAAACGCGCCTTTTTTTTGCGAACATTTAATCTTAATGCGTTATTCGCTCAATCAATATGACAGAATTAAGGACAATAACTTAAAATTGGCAGTTTTACGACGCTTCGTTATTATCAAAGCGTTGCATTTTTATGCAGTTTAAAAGCAAAAACGCGCAACGAACTTTTTCAGGGTTCATTGCGCGTAAGGGAGAAATATGTGCAATTTTTGCGTAGTTCTTTTACTTTTCGCCAGCCGGCTGTTGGGCGGGGCGGTCGGTGGTCATGCCGTGCTGCACCATGTACTCGGTGGTTTGCAGAAGCGAGAACACATAGTCCTTGAGCGGTTGCCATTCGGCACCGAAGGCCGGGGCTTCGGTGGGAGTGCCCTGGGGGTCGAGGCGGTAGCAGTATTCGCGGTCGGTTTCGGCATTATATACATAAAGGTGGGTGGCATTGCGTGCGGCTATGGTTTTGTCGGCTGTGTAGAAAGCGGCGGGGCGTTGTTCGCGTAGCAGGTCGATGCCGAAGTTGTTTTGCACGTAAGGCACACGAAGCAGGCCAAGGAGCGTGGGGGCTACGTCCACCTGTCCGGCAAAATTCGATATTTCGCGGGGCGACAGACCTTCGCCATGAATGAACAGCGGAATGTGGTTGAAGGATTCGGGCAATTCGCAGTTGGCTGTGCCCACCATTTTGCCGTGGTCGCCAAGAAAGACGAAAAGCGTGTTCTTGTACCAGGGTTCGCGCGCGGCTTGCTGCATGAAACTGCCGATGCAGTGGTCGGCGTAGCGCACAATCTGTTCTTCGGGCGTGAGCGAGGGGTCGGCAAAGGCGTCGGGCACTACGTAGGGCGGATGGTTGCTGATGGTGAGCAGGGTGGCCATGAAGGGATGGCCTTCGGCGGCACGTTGGCGCAACACGGGCAGGGCGTAACTGAACAGAAAGGCGTCGGGTACGCCGAAATGATTGACGACTTCGCTGCGCGGATAATTTTCCTGGGCATACACTTCGTCGTAGCCGTTGGTGCGGAAAAAGGCGTTCATATTGTCGTACTGGCTTTCGTGGGTCATAAAGAACAGGGTGCGGTAGCCTTGCTCTTTAAGCACGGTGGGAAGGCCTGAATAGACGGGTATATCGGACCCCTTCATGGCATTGCGAAACATAATGGAGGGGAAGGAGTAGAGCGTGGCGTAAAGCCCGTGGTTGGTGTGATTGCCGGCTGAATAGCAGTTGGCAAAACTGAGGGAGTGGGCGTAGAGCGAGTCGATATGGGGGGTGAGGTGTTTGTCGTTGCCAAAGCGGGTCATGAGTTTGGCAGACATTGACTCCATGAGCACGATGACGACGTTGCGCTTCGTTGGCAGGCTGTCGGGGGTGATTGGGCGGGCTATAGGCGATATGCCTTCGATGCCGGTGCGCTGGTAGTAGTGCTGCACACGGCGTATAGCTTCGGCGTCAGGCATGAGGCGCAGCTGTTTGTTTTCGGGCCGCATGTCGTCGAGGGTGCTGGTGAGGAGGCAGAACATGGGGTTTACGCCGAGGTTGTTGAGCACGGGGTTGGTGCAGAAGTAGGCGGCGCTGACTTTAATGGGGTTGTAGCCCAAACGGCCGCGAATACCAAGAAAACAGGCGCCGAGCAGGGCGATGGAAAGGCCGCTGACGCTGAGCAAATAGCGCCAGGTGAGGGTGCGGCTGTAGGGTATGGCGGGCGAGGTGCGCTGTACTTGCTGCTGAATGCGGCGGCGCAGGGTGTAGAGCCCGTAGAAGAAGATACCGAGGATAATAAAATAGGCGGCTATATAAAGATAATAGGCGGGTTCGCCAAAAATCATGCCGAGGGTGGTGCCGCCGTAGTCGGCCCAGTTCCAGATTGAGGCGTTGAGGGGTTTGCTGAAGTAGCTGAAATAGGGGATATTTCCGGCACTGGCCATGAACACGAGGGCATACATCACGCCAAACCACCAGCCGTAGGCGCGCAGCAGCCAAGGGCGCCACCAGCTTAACAAACCGGTGACAACGGTAATGACCAGGGGAAGGGCCATGACGTAGCAGGCTATGACGTTGTCGAACCAAAGGCCGTTGAGAAAGGCGCGGGCGGTCCAACCGGCATGAGCGGCTACTTCGGGGGGTAACTGCGGACGCACACTTACATAAAAAAGAATGCGGAAAAGGCTCATGAGAACAAGTGACAAAACTTGCACGCTGAGCAAATATGTCAGTGACTTTACGAAAAACTTCATCGTTTTTAATATTTTGTGGGGCAAAGGTACGAAAAATGTAGTAACTTTGCACAATGGGTAACCAGGCTCTGTGGGGGCTTTGTGGCTGAAAAACAAGTTTTTAGAGACTATTTAACAACTGACACGGCGACAAACAGACCTTAGCGGCACAGATTTTGCTTACCTTTTAAACAGATTAAACGGAGCTAACTGACGCACAACGGATAAAAACCAGACTGCGTGCGGCGGCTTTGTGAAAAAACAAACCCATACTTAACGAATCATCAATCATTTATTCCCCTATATTTTACATGGAAGAAACACAACTTTTAGTGAATAGCATCATCGACGGTATTCAGGAAAAAAAAGGACGCGGCATCGTTACGGTAGATTTGCGACATATTATTACGGCTCCCTGTGCCTACTTCGTAATCTGTACGGCGGCTAACCCGCTGCAGGTGGATGCCATCGCTGACAGCGTTGAGGAATTTGCTCGCAAACAGGCACACGAAAAACCGGCTAACATCGCCGGACGACAGAACGCGGAATGGGTGGCCATGGACTATGGTACTGTCATGGTGCACATCTTCGTGCCTGAAGCGCGAGAGCATTATGACCTCGAAAACCTTTGGGATGATGCTGAACTGACCGAAGTGGCTGATTTGGACTAATACACAAGATTGAAACACTTAGACGAAGACTTACACGACTGTTGCGTTTCAATGCTTGCAATGACTTATGGTATTGGCCTGACTCACTTAGGATGCTCTCTATATGACACTCACTATGATGTGACAGGCTGACACTTCTTTTCTGAAATGAATCAAACCGAATATGCCTAAATTACCCAACATATCGCCCAAATCGGACCCGGAAAAAAACAAAAAACCGGGATTTAACCTGACGTGGGTGTACTTTATCATTATCATTGGCCTGGGTATCATGCTTTACCAGGGAAACCAAAGCAACCCGGGCGGTGTGAACAAGGAGGTGGACTACACCACTTTCCGTAACTATGTGAAACAAGGCGTGGCCAAAGAGGTGGTGGTGAATAAAACCGAAGGCAACGTGCGCATGGTGGTTCGCCCCGAAAAAATTCGCGAAATCTACAAACAGGGCTCTGACCAAACGGGAAGCGCTCCGACGGTTTCGACTAAATACCCGAATATCGACACCATCAATGGCTTTCTGGATGCTAACTACCAGGGAAGCGTAAAATACGAGGAAAGCGATAAGTTCTTCATGAGCTTGCTCAGCAGTTTGCTGCCCATCATCCTGCTGGTGTTCCTTTGGTTCTTCTTGATGCGGCGCATGGGAGGCGGCGGCGGCAGTGGCGGCATTTTCAATGTCGGCAAAAGCAAAGCGCGCCTGTTCGACAAAAATGGCAAAAACGCTACGCACGTTACCTTTAAGGACGTGGCCGGACAGGAAGGGGCTAAACAGGAAATCCGCGAAATCGTCGACTTCCTGAAAAACCCGCAGAAATATACGGAACTGGGTGGTAAAATTCCTAAGGGTGCTTTGCTCGTGGGTCCTCCGGGAACGGGTAAGACGCTGCTCGCCAAGGCTGTTGCCGGCGAGGCTGACGTGCCGTTCTTCTCTATGGCTGGTTCCGACTTTGTCGAAATGTTTGTCGGCGTGGGTGCAAGCCGTGTGCGCGACCTCTTCCAGCAAGCGAAGGAAAAAGCTCCCTGTATTGTGTTTATCGACGAAATTGATGCCATCGGCCGTGCTCGTGGCAAAAACCCGTCAATGGGGGGTAACGATGAACGCGAAAATACGCTGAACCAGTTGCTCACCGAAATGGACGGTTTCGGCACAAACTCGGGTGTCATTGTCCTTGCGGCTACAAACCGCGTCGAAATTCTCGACTCTGCCCTGCTCCGTGCCGGACGTTTCGACCGTCAAATCCATGTCGACCTGCCTGAACTCTCTGAACGTGTGGCTATTTTCAAGGTTCACCTGGCTCCGCTCAAACTCGACAGTTCGCTCGACATCGAAATGCTGGCCCGACAAACACCGGGCTTCTCGGGTGCCGACATTGCCAACGTTTGTAACGAGGCGGCGCTCATCGCGGCTCGCCATAACCGCAAGGAGGTGGGCAAGCAGGACTTCCTCGACGCTGTTGACCGCATCATCGGTGGTTTGGAAAAAACAACCAAGGTGATGACCGAGGACGAAAAACGTGCCATCGCCATTCACGAGGCCGGACATGCCAGCGTGTCGTGGCTGCTGCAATATGCCAACCCGCTCGTCAAAGTGACCATCGTGCCGCGCGGACAGGCCTTGGGCGCAGCATGGTATTTGCCCGAAGAACGCACCATCACTACCAAGGAACAAATGCTCGACGAAATCTGTTCGCTCCTCGGCGGACGTGCGGCCGAGGATGTGTTCCTGGGGCATGTTTCAAGCGGTGCGCTCAACGACTTGGAACGCGTCACCAAACGTATCTACGGCATGGTGGCCTACCTCGGTATGAGCGACAAACTGCAGAACCTGTGTTACTACAACGCGCAGGGCGAAGGATTTACCAAGCCCTACTCCGACAAAACGGCGGAACTCATCGACAACGAGGTGCAGCGCATGATTAGCGAACAATACGAACGCGCCAAACGTTTGCTCACCGAAAACGCGGCTAAGCACAACGCGCTGGCCGACTTGCTCGTCGAACGCGAAGTTATCTTCACCGAAGATGCTGAAAAGATTTTCGGTCCGCGTCCCTGGAAGAGCCGCACGGACATCCTTATGGAAGAGGAGGCGATGAAACTGGTTGACGAACGTAACCGCAAACTCGAAGCTGAAGCTAAGGCCAAAGAAGCTGAAGCTAAAGCCGAAGATGCGAAAGGAACAGAAAACCAGAAAGCAGAAGGTGCTGCAACGGCAGAAACAAAATCGGCAGAAACCGAAAGCAATGCTGAAAGCAAACTTGAAAGCCATGCCGACCTTCAAACGAACAATCAATCGGATAACCAAGCCGACAATCACAGCGTAAACGCGTAAACGCTTTAACACTTTGAAACTGTTTAGATTTTTCCCGTCATTGGGCTGGTGGAAAATTTAAACAGTTTCTTAGTTCATGTAAACAACCATTTCTTTCTTAGCACAATACTCATTTTAACCGCATTCTTAGCATGAGCAATCTTGTAGTACGCAGTCTGACGGGTATCGTATTCGTAGCCGTACTGGTAGGCGGCACGCTCTACTCTCCCCTCACCTTCACTGTACTTTTTGCCCTTATCACGGGCCTGAGCGTTTGGGAATTTTCTACCAATGTCAACAATCACGCTGGCGCATCGGTCAACCGGCTCATCAACACCGTGGCTAGTGTTTACCTCTTCTTAGCCTTCTCGGGCTATTGTGCCGACTTTGTAAAGCCCGACGCATTCATCCCCTATCTCGTTTCCATCATGTATCTGCTCATCAGCGAATTGTATTTGCAAAAACGCAATCCGCTGAAAAACTGGGCTTACGCCTTTGCCTCGCAAATTTACGTAGCATTGGCCTTCTCGCTGCTCAACGTGCTGGCGTTCCAGTACAATCCGCTGATTAACCGCACCGAGTTCCTGCCCATCTATGCACTGAGCATCTTCATCTTCCTGTGGACCAGCGATTCAGGCGCCTACCTTTGCGGTTCCATGCTCCACAAGTATTTCCCTGCCAAACTTTTTCCGCGCATTTCGCCCAACAAGTCATGGGTAGGCAGCATTGGCGGCGGACTTTTGTGTTTGGTTGCCGCCACCCTGCTTTGGCATTTCAATCCCGGCACCTTGCCCCTTCTCCACTGGTTGGGTCTGGGCCTGACGGTATGCGTATTCGGCACCTGGGGCGACCTGGTCGAAAGCCTTTTCAAGCGTCAGCTGGGTATTAAAGACAGCGGCCATGTGCTCCCCGGCCACGGCGGCATGCTCGACCGCTTCGACTCCTCACTGCTTGCCATTCCCGCAGCCGTTCTTTACCTTTACACCATTCAGGCGTTTTAAGCATCGAGTTTAAAGTTCAAGTTACCCAAGCAAGTGTTCAAATGTGTGAATTCTGAACACCCATTTAAGTTACACAGTCACTATGCTTCATCCATCCGACATAATCAATCGGCGCAAGCTGATTCTTAAAATTGCCTTGATAGTGCTGCTTCTCACCTCCTTGGTCAGCACAATAACCTATTTGGTCATACGCCGCCCATTTGTCAATGATTTTGAAATAGTTGACCCTCTTGGCGGCAACCTTTTTCCGTCGGCCCTACTCTCCGTAGCCACCACCGATGCACAAATCATTCAGCCAATGAGTACCACCAACTGCATCGGCAACCCCAAATCGTGCATTGCCATCAAGGTAAAATCCAATAAGCCCAACAGCCGCGTTCAAATCGAACTGGCCGAAACGCCTTTCTACAACCACTCCGTATCTACCTTCGTATTGCCCGAAGAGGACAAGGAATACATCATTTACCCCGACATCCTCTGGCGATACGAAGAACTGCGCAACAACGATCAGGCCACGCCCATCAGCGTAGTTGCCACGGTAAAAATGAACAATGTCGACTTTGGACAAAAAATGCGCACCTTCTCCATGCGCAGCCTCAACGAATGTCTGTTGGGCTACCAAAAACAGTTGCCCAACGGCAAACAGCGTTTCATTAGTACCCGCCTGTTCTATGCCGCCTACGTCAACGAGGAAAGCCCGAACATCGACAAAATTCTGCGCGAGGCACTCAACACCCGCATCGTGCGCAAGTTCCTGGGCTACCAGGCCGGCAAACCCGAAGCCGTCGACCGTCAGGTCTACGCCCTGTGGTACGTGTTGCAAAAGCGCAATTTCCGCTACAGTTCTGTGTCCTACTCCAGTTTGTCGAGCAATGTGGTCTATGCCCAACGCGTTCGCACCCTTGAGGACGCGCTGAACTCCTCGCAAATCAACTGTGTCGACGGAAGCGTTCTCTTCGCCTCGCTCCTGCGTGCCATCAACATCACCCCCGTGCTCGTGCAAACGCCCGGCCACATGTTCGTAGGCTATTACACCGACGACAAACGCAAGAACATCACCTTCCTCGAAACCACCATGATTGGCGACGTCGACCTCGACGACTTCTTCCCCGAAGAAAAACTCGATTCGACGAAGACCACCAAGTCGCAAGCCGAAATATCGCGCCTCACCTTTGAAAAGTCCAAGCAATACGCCACCGAAAAATACCTCAGTGTCGAAAAGCAAGTACGTTCCAACCAGCCGCGCTACCTGTTCTTCGAAATTTCGAAAGGTGTGCGCAGCAAGGTGCAGCCCATTGGCCGATAACCCTCCCCCTGGTTCTGTTCAAGCCCCATTACTCCCCTATCAAAAAAAGACCGGAAGAAAGCAAAACTGCCTTTCTTCCGGTTTTTTTTGTAGTTTACTACCCGAACGAAACAACGCAAACAGCCTCATCATTTGTCATTACTGGCGAATGTCGGTCAACATAGCGATGGAATAATCATCGTATGCCAAGAGGATATCGCGCTGCAAACGCTTCAGGTGTCGGTTAAAGAAGGTGCGATGTCTTGCACTATGCAGTAACTTGTTCATCACATCGGCTTCAAAATCAAAATGAGGGAGCAGCAAGGCTGCATGGATGTAATTGGCATTCTTTGAGTGGCAATCAATGGCCTTCTGCAAATCCTCGTCATACTGTTCGCGGTGTGCCACCTCATACATCATCAGTAGATAATGCGCCAGAGCATCGCTCGTCACAAACACAACAGAATGCTCATCCGTATCAAATTCCCCTTGTTTAAATCCATTGAGCTGCAGTTCATCTTTGCAGTTTATCAAATAAGGGGGCTGTTCAAAGTCAACCAGCGAACCGACCGAACAAGCCAATTTCCGGGTTTTATAGTTGTAGTGAAAGGCTGCACTGTCGCCATAGCTCATCCAGCTGCATGGTCTGCCTCTCTGTTGCCACACAGCAACCAGCGTTGCAAACGAGCCTTCATCGTAGAACTTATCCAGCAGCATTCCTCCTTTTCTTTGAGCTTCCTGCTCACAATCGTTGTAAAAAGGCTCCCAAATGTTTCCTATCCATTGGTCCAGTTCCTCGGCCGAGCGTATGGGGGCTGTGGGCAGTTTGTCGAGTAGATAACGGGCCCAACGGTCGGCAAACAAGCCTCCGCCTCCAGCACCGTCCGACACGGCTATCACGCCCTGCGATGCACTCACAGCGTCTTCGTTCACATAGCCGGGTTCTGGTTTTCCTAAAGTCATGCAGTGTGGTTTCATTGATTCTGGCTGATGTTTGTCGGGGTTCCTATGTCCATAAGTTTAATCAGTGTCGTAGCATCCACATTCACGCCCATAGCGCGGTGTCGTCCCTGGCGGTCGTCGTTTAATTGCCTGCTGATGTCTTGATTATAGCGCTCAGGCAATAAACTGGACATATTGAACAGGGTTTCTGCATAAGGATTGCCGCGCATCTCGTCGATGTCTATCGGACAAGCCACTTCTTCGGCCGACTTGCTTGAAGTAAAGTGAATATTGAACAAAATCACGTTGCCGTCGTTCGTAAACATCGACTTCAGTTCGTTGGCCTGTTGCATCACGCTTTCCGTCGAAGCACCGTTAAATTCTCCGTCGGTTATATTGATGATGGTCGGGGGGTAACAGTCCTTTTCGCTGTGTTGCTTCATCCATTCCGTGAGCAAACGGTGCGCATGGTCGAAAGCGGTGTGAATGCGCGTACATCTTCCGTTGTGTCGTGCCTCCACCCATTGCACCTTTTCCACCTCTTTCACCACCACTCCCTTGCGGGTGCGTTTTTCCTCGCGGGTCATAATTTTTTTGAAAGGATTATTCTGCAATTCTTCGGGCGAAACGAAGTCTCGTCCTTCGAGTGCTCCCTGCCAGCCGCTGTAGGCTTCTTCGCCATAGCCAATCACTGCTATGTCGTAATAATGCCGCACGTCGGTCAGTTTGATGCAGCGCGACACCAACTCATTGATTTGTCGGTTCACAATGCGTGCAGCTGCTTCGGCCATCGTCATTTCTTCGCCAAAGAGCTGGGTCTTTTTTTGCATGCTTATCGAATGGTCCACCAGGAAGATAAAGGCCGTAGGGGTGTTGCGCGTAATTTGTGCCGTGTAGGGCACTTTGGTTTGTAGCGCGGTTGGCTGTGTAGGTATGGGTATGCCAAAATTGCCGATGTTCGTAATGCACTCCAAGGGGATAAAGTGCTTCACCAACACTTCTGCCTGAAAAAAGGGCTGTTCGTCTTCATCTAAGTCAAAGTGCTTGTTGGCCTTAACGGCTGCAAAATGTATTTGTTTCAAGTCGTCGAGTCCGCTGCCAACCCGCGCGCCGTTTTTGGTGGCATTCCGGTCGGCATACTTGGTGCCTTCCTGCCAAATTACCTTGGGGTCGATTTTTAAAACAACGGGATTCGAAATGCGGTTGTCATTCATGGCCACATACATCATGGGATGCTGCTTAACAAAACTCACTCTCACGTAATGTTCCAAGTTGTCGCGCGAGTCCAGACTGCGCGAGGTGCTGCTGCCGCCTGGTTTGGCTATGGTTATTCCTTTTTCTTCGCAATCGGCCCACGAATAGAGGCCGCCGTTTTGAATAATCGACTCCAGGTTTTCGCGGTCGGTGAAGTGATACAGGCAGTCGATATGATGGCTGTCGATAACCTCTTTATATGCTTTCCAATTATTTTTCTGTGTCATTGTAGTAATGTATTTTCGTCGAACAAACTCAGTTGCTGGTAGCCGTTTTGGGGGGCTGCAGGTGCCGTTCCGGCTACATCTTCAAAAGGGTACAACCCTTCGGTGTATGCTTTTACCAGATAGGCATGCGAGAGGGGCTTGCTGCTGTCGTCCACATCGCAGCAGGTGTTGTAATCCAGCAGCACAATCGTTTTTGTTTGGCTTGCTTGTCGCAGTCGTTCAATGATGTCCATGGCCTTATGTTCAAGCATCCACCGATAGGTGGGCAGGTAAATCTGCTTGCGTGCTTCGATGTAGCCCAACAGTTCCTTGCCATATACGCCTTTGCGGTGTCCGAGCGGCCTACCGAACCGGCGTACGCTTCGTTTGATATTTTTCATGGTGTCGTTCCGAAACAGGTTAATGTCTACATCTGCTCCTTCAAACACTTTCAGTCCTTGCCAAATGGCTTCGACGCAGGTGGCTGTCATGCCTTCGGTAAATGGTATGGGTATGTCGTAATGGGGATAAAAGGGACTGAGTCGGCGCAGGCCGTCTGTGGCCTTACTGGTAACGTCGGCCAGAATTGCGCCGGGAAACTCCTTCAGCAGGGTTTCCTTCTTCTTTCGCTTCGAGGCTATGTGTATCATTGTTAGTTCACGGGCTTTAGGTCTTTGTAGAACTCTGCATCCAAGATGCTTTTAAAATGGGCTTCTGTGCCTGCAGGGATGTAGAGGGATGTTAAGGAGTTACAATACTCAAATGCCCAATATCCTATCGATTGGAGGCTAGAGGGTAAAGTGAGGGAGGTTAAGGAACTACAACCCCAAAATGCACTATCTCCTATCAATTTGAGGCTAGAGGGTAAAGTGAGGGAGGTTAAGGAGTTACAACCCCAAAATGCACAATCTCCTATCGATTGTACTCCTTCCGGAATAGTTACCTCACTATTTTCACCCCAATAGGCAATAACTTGGGTTCCATCTGATGATAATAACATCTGACCTATCACTTTGTAGAATTGATTACAAATTACAGAGCGTAAGGAAGTACAACCTGTAAATGCACCACCTCCTATCGATTGGAGGCTAGAGGGTAAAGTGAGGGAGGTTAAGGAGTTACAACCCCAAAATGCACTATTTCCTATCAATTGGAGGCTAGAGGGTAAAGTGAGGGAGGTTAAGGAGTTACAATCATAAAATGCATAATCTCCTATCGATTGGAGGCTATAGGGTAAAGTGAGGGAGGTTAAGGAGTTACAACCCCAAAATGCACTATCTCCTATCGATTGGAGGCTAGAGGGTAAAGCGAGGGAGATTAAAGAGTTACAACCATAAAATGCATAATCTCCTATCGATTGGAGGCTAGAGGGTAAAGTGAGGGAGGTTAAGGAGTTACAATCATAAAATGCATAATCTCCTATCGATTGGAGGCTAGAGGGTAAAGCGAGGGAGATTAAAGAGTTACAACCATAAAATGCATAATCTCCTATCGATTGGAGGCTAGAGGGTAAAGTGAGGGAGGTTAAGGAGTTACAATCATAAAATGCATAATCTCCTATCGATTGGAGGCTAGAGGGTAAAGCGAGGGAGATTAAAGAGTTACAACCATAAAATGCATAATCTCCTATCGATTGGAGGCTAGAGGGTAAAGTGAGGGAGGTTAAGGATTTACAACCATAAAATGCCCAATCTCCTATCGATTGGAGGCTAGAGGGTAAAGTGAGGGAGGTTAAGGATTTACAACCATAAAATGCACTATCTCCTATCGATTGGAGGCTAGAGGGTAAAGTGAGGGAACTTAAGGATGTACAACCCAAAAATGCACTATCTCCTATCGATTGGAGGCTAGAGGGTAAAGTGAGGGAGATTAAGGAGTTACAACCATAAAATGCACTATCTCCTATCGATTGGAGGCTAGAGGGCAAAGTGAGGGAACTTAAAGATTTACAACCCCAAAATGCACTATCTCCTATCGATTGGAGGCTAGAGGGTAAAGTGAGGGAGGTTAAGGAACTACAATTCCAAAATGCACGATCTCCTATCGATTGGAGGCTAGAGGGTAAAGTGAGGGAAGTTAAGGAACTACAATTCCAAAATGCACTATCACAAATCACCCGAGTTCCTTTCCGCACAGTATATTCTTTAAGTTCCACATTTCCCTTCAGCAATCTCTTCCCATCTTTACTATATAGAACACCATACTCATCCTTTACCCCTTCAGCTAAATCCTCACCAGTCACTTCAGTCGAAAGCACTTCTTCTTCCACCAACTCCGGGTACTTCAAGTTCAGCAAACGGAAGGATACGTTGCTGAGGCCTTCTTCGCTGTGGGCCAGCAGGAAGAGGGCATAGAGGCGGGTAAATTCGGGGTCGGTAAGGAGGGGAGGAAAGGCTTGCAGCAGTGCGCAGGACGAAAGGGCGCGGTAGTCGGCGGCTGAAAAGAGCAGACGGTCGGAGGCTCCGTAGGTGTTCCACAGCGAGGGAGAAAGACTGAGGGCTTTGAGCGAAAGCAGAATGACAGCGAGGGGAAAATCGTCGATGTGTTCGTTGAAGCGTTCGGCCGTGCGCAGGGGGTGGCGAAAGTCGGGACTGCCTAATTCGCGCGCAGCAGTACCTTCCATGGCCGGAACAAACATGCCATCGTAGTCAACGAGTGTCAGCGTACCATCGGAACGGACCAATATATTGTCGGGCTTCAAATCACCGTGGGCAAAGGGCTGGGACAGGAGCCACGAGGCCAGGCGGCTGAATTGAAAGGCCAGGAGGCGCAGGGCGTTCGGGTCGGCAAGATGCGACTGGATATAGCGGTCCAGGGTTTCGCCTTCGACCCAATCCATCAGTACCACGGGAAATTCCTCGTCGTTGGTAGATTGTGATTCCACAAAGATTTCCTTATCCAAGTAGCGGAAAGGGGTCAAAAAGCTGCTGGAGGTATAGGCTAATTCCTGCGCTATGAGTTGATAGCTCTCGGCGCGTCCTTCCTGCTCTTTCAAAAAGCACTTCACGGCCACGTCCTTATACGCTTGCGGGTCGTACATTTTAAAAACCACCGCAAAGTTTCCGCTCGACATCATGGGATTGCCGTTTCCGTCGAGCACCGGCTGAAGATGGCTGAGCTTGTCGAAGTTGTCTGCCGCCAAACGAATAGCTTCTATGTATTCTGAGATTAAAGGATATTGCATCGCTCTTATAAGTTGGTGTTAAAGAAATTACCGTAAATGCAATATTACACAGAATTTATGAAAAAACGGGGGTTCGCTTTGAAAAACCTGAAATATTGCAGCGATAAGTAGGTCTGCATAAATTCCGAATGTATCAAATTAGCCTTGAGATTCTCATTTTTCACTCCGCCCACTTGTTCACGGAAAACGCTCCCCAGTCGTTCCAGCAAACGATTGGGGAGCGTTATTTTTCATGTTGAGTAAACAACAAACACGGTAGCAAGGGTTACTGTTCGTAGACGTTTTCGATTTCTACCACATACACGGCATGGAACGAGCCGCCGGGTTTGTCGCTGTACCAGCGGTTGAGGCATTCCTGGTCGATAAAGTCGGCGGCTTTCATGTCGGAGCGGAACAGTTTGCGGCATTCCACGGTGAGGCGGGCCTCAGCAAAACTTACGGCGCCGTGTTCGGTGGCGACGGGGGTGAGGCCGGTTTCCTTCAGTTTGTCGTGGGTGCGGCCCGATACCGTACCGCAAAGGTTTACCACGCGACGCATTTCGGGACTGTGGCCGAAGAAGGTGAGCGTCAGGTGATCGTTTTCCTCAATAAACGGGTAGGTAAAACGTTCGGGACGCACGAAAAGGAAGGCTACGGGCTTGTTCCAAAGATAACCCAGTCCGCCCCATGAGGCTGTCATCATGTTGAAACGCTCGGGCGTGCCGGCCGTGATGAGCATCCATTCCTTACCAATGATTTCAAAGACATTTTCCTTTGCCAGGGTTTCGATAGTGGTGAGTTTCATAAGCTGATGTGATTGTGTGAAGCAGGTGCTGAAAAATGAGCCGATAATCACTGTATGCCGAGGCACTTTGCAAAGGGGTGCACACGGTCAACGCCTGCTTTATGTGAAAGGTAAAGGACTGTTCTGCTTGATGGTGCAGAGCAGTCCTTTACAGTTTGAAGTGCGAGTCTCTATAAGTAGGTATTCTATATCATGCTTTTCAGCGCCTACTTTAAATGCAGTGTTAGTTGAGTGCCAATTCGACTACCTTCTTCACGGCAGCTTCGAGTTCGGCAGCATCCTTACCACCTGCCGTAGCAAAGTGGGGGGCACCGCCACCGCCACCCTTGATGAGTTTGGCGGCTTCGCGAACCAAAGTACCGGCGTTGAGCTGACGGCCGGCCACGAGGTCCTTGCTAATCATCACCGTGAGCAAGGGTTTGCCTTCGTGCGTAGAACCAATCACCACGAGGGTGTTCTCGGGCAAGATGTTCGAAATTTGGAAAGCAAGGTCCTTCACAGCATCGGGTGCTACCGACGTCGGGATGACGGTTTGCACCAAACGCACACCGGCCTGCTCGGTGGCACTATTGACGAGTTTGTCGCGCAACGTAGCCAAACGCTCCTTGACGTAAGCATCTACCTGCTTTTTGAGGCCGTCGTTCTCGTCGATGGTCTTGCGGATAGCGGCCGTAAGGTCCTTGGCATTGTTGAAGAAGCCCTTGAGGTCGTTCAGCATGTTTTCCATGGCGTAAACGCTCTCTTCAGCAGCTTCGCCCGTGATGGCCTCGATACGGCGCACACCGGCAGCCACGCTGCTTTCAGACACGATGCGGAACAAGCCGATGCGGCCCGTGCTCTTGACATGGCAACCACCGCAGAATTCCACGCTCTTGTCGAACTGTACCACACGCACGCGGTCGCCATACTTTTCGCCGAAGAGGGCAATGGCACCGAGTTTCTTGGCCTCGTCCATGGGGAGGTCGCGGTGGTCCTGCAAGGGAATGTCCTGACGGATGCGGCTGTTGACAATGCGTTCCACCTGACGCAGTTCCTCGGGCGTAACCTTCTGGAAGTGCGAGAAGTCGAAGCGCAGGTAGTCGGCCGTTACGAGCGAACCCTTTTGTTCAACGTGGGTGCCAAGCACTTCGCGCAGAGCCTGATCGAGCAAGTGCGTAGCCGTGTGGTTCGCCTCGCTGCCGCGGCGTGCCTTTTCGTTGACCAAAGCGCGGAATGCAGCTTCGGGCTGAGCAGGCAGTTTTTTGGTGAGGTGAATGGGCAGGTTGTTTTCGCGCTTGGTGTCGAAGATTTCAACCGTTTCGTTGTCGTTTTTCAGTACACCGCTGTCGCCTACCTGACCACCCATTTCGGCATAGAAAGGCGATTTGTCGAGTACGAGTTCAAAGTAAGTCTGCTTTTTCTGCTGCACACGGCGGTAGCGCAAAATGCGGCAGTCGGTTTCGGTGAAGTCCCAGCCCACGAATTCCGTTTCGCCTTCGGCCAAAATCACCCAGTCGTCGGTTTCGACGGCAGCAGCATTGCGTGCGCGCTCCTTCTGCTTCTGCATTTCGGCGTTGAACTTGTCCTGATCGATGGTCATGCCGTGTTCGTGGCAGATGAGTTCGGTGAGGTCGAGGGGGAAGCCGTAGGTATCGAACAGCGTGAATGCCTTTTCGCCATCAATCACCGTTTTACCCTCCTTGCGGGTTTGCTCCACCACGTTTTCGAGCAAGTTGATACCCGTTGACAGGGTGCGCAGGAAGCTTTCTTCCTCCTCCTGCATAACGCGGCCAATGAGCACCTGCTGTGCCTTGAGTTCGGGATAAGCGTCGCCCATTTCATGCACGAGCGTCGGCACAAGTTTGCAAAGGAAGGCTTCGCGCTGACCGAGGAAGGTATAGGCATAGCGCACGGCACGGCGCAGAATGCGGCGGATTACGTAGCCGGCCTTGGCATTCGAGGGGAGCTGACCGTCGGCAATCGAGAAGGCGATGGCGCGCAAGTGGTCGGCAATGACGCGCATGGCCACATCGACCTTTTCGTCCTGTCCGTAAGTAAAGCCCGAGAGCTGGCCGATTTGCTTGATGATGGGTTGGAACACGTCGGTGTCGTAGTTCGACTGTTTGCCCTGGATGGCGCGTACCAGGCGTTCGAAGCCCATACCCGTGTCGATGACGTTCATGCTCAGCGGTTCGAGTGAACCGTTGGCTTTGCGGTTGAACTGCATGAACACGATGTTCCATATTTCAATCACCTGGGGGTCGTCCTGGTTCACCAGTTCGCGGCCGGGCTTAGCAGCCTTTTCCTCAGCTGAGCGGCTATCGAGGTGAATTTCAGAGCAAGGTCCGCACGGACCGGTATCGCCCATTTCCCAGAAGTTATCGTGCTTGTTACCATTGATGATGTGGTCAGCGGGCAAGTGTTTGAGCCAAATGCTGGCAGCTTCGTTGTCGCGTTCCAAGCCTTCTTCGTCCGAACCTTCGAACACCGTGGCGTAAAGGTCGTTGGGGTTGAGTTTCAGTACATCTACCAGGTATTCCCAGGCATAGTCAATGGCTTTTTCTTTAAAGTAGTCGCCAAAGCTCCAGTTGCCCAACATTTCGAACATGGTGTGGTGATAGGTGTCGTGTCCCACCTCTTCCAAGTCGTTGTGTTTACCGCTCACGCGCAAGCACTTTTGCGAGTCAGCGCGTCGGCGCGGTTCGGGATCGCGTTGACCGAGAATAATATCTTTCCACTGGTTCATACCAGCGTTGGTAAACATCAGAGTGGGATCGTCCTTAATAACCATCGGTGCAGAAGGCACAATGGCATGACCTTTCGACTCAAAGAATTTTTTGTATGAGTCGCGGATTTCGTTAGCCGTCATCATTGTAGTATTATCTTATATTTTGAATATGCTATTGGAGTAAAATGTTTCACTTTTTTGTTGTAGGTGCAAAGTTAGTGCAAACCGAAAGCAGAGCAAAGAAAAAGCTTGATTTTTATTTGCTTGGCTGAGGTGCAGCCTAACTGGGGCGATAGCCAAAGGAGTGCAAACCGAAAGCAGAGCAAAGAAAAAGCTTGATTTTTATTTGCTTGGCTGAGGTGCAGCCTAACTGGGGCGATAGCCAAAGGAGTGCAAACCGAAAGCAGAGCAAAGAAAAAGCTTGATTTTTATTTGCTTGGCTGAGGTGCAGCCTAACTGGGGCGATAGCCAAAGGAGTGCAAACCGAAAGCAGAGCAAAGAAAAAGCTTGATTTTTATTTGCTTGGCTGAGGTGCAGCCTAACTGGGGCGATAGCCAAAGGAGTGCAAACCGAAAGCAGAGCAAAGAAAAAGCTTGATTTTTATTTGCTTGGCTGAGGTGCAGCCTGAAACCACCAATCTAGTTTGGCTTGAAACACGTTCAACGCTAATACCGCCCATCGTAGTTTTAACAAATCATCTAATAAAAGCAAAAACCCAAAATTCAGTGCTGCATACATGCGCAAGCGGAATATGCCTGCGCATAACCGCGTTTCTGGTGCGAATGAAAACGCTGATTATCAGCAACTCCCAAATTAGCCAAACTAGCTCGGAACTAATTTCAACTAGCTCGGAACTAATTTCGACTGGCGCGGAACTAATTTCGACAAACTTGGAGATACAAACCCTTTTCCTAAATTGTTTGGTCTTTTCCACTTCAAACCTTATCTTTGCACTCGCAAAGCGCCTGTGGCGAAATTGGTAGACGCGCCAGACTTAGGATCTGGTGTAGCGATACGTGTAGGTTCGAGTCCTATCAGGCGCACCATACAGAATCCTAACTGCTTGAATATGAGCAGTTAGGATTTTTGTTTTTATAAAATTGCCAACATTTTGCCAACATAATTCGTCGCTAATTTATTGTGGTTGGCAAAGTTTATGTTGTTTTCATCCGTATTTCTCATAATTTCATTGCATTTCACTTGACATCGCCCATTTTATGAGTCACCAAATGACAAACTATAGTCAGGTAGATTAGCTCACATATTCTATAAATTGATGTATATATCATCTATATAATACAAATATCACTATCTAACATAATAATTCAACACCTTTATTCATTATTCTAACAGGAAATCACTACTTTTGTACTTTCCAAATAATTATACGCAAATATGAGTAAAGATATAAACAGACTAAAGGTCGTCCTGGCTGAAAAGAAACGAACCAACAAATGGCTCGCTGAACAATTGGGTAAAGATCCTGCCACTGTTTCAAAATGGTGTACCAACACCATACAACCGAATGTCGAAACATTGGTGGAGATAGCCAAATGTCTGAATGTTGAGATACAGGATTTGTTTTGGCCAATAGAGAATATAGCAGCCAAGGATGATACGAATAGATAATAAGATGGAACAAAATAAGAAAGATTTACTCTTTGAGCATAGAAATAAACTTGATGAGGTTATTTCAACACTCTCGGCAAACTTCTCGCAAAAAGAAGTTGCTAATTAAATTAACTTTTATAGGTGGTGAGAGATAATTTAAAGGATTGGGCTGAAAAATAACAATGAAACAATATAAGTTTGTAGATTTATTTGCTGGATGCGGCGGTCTGAGTTTGGGGTTGCAACAGGCTGGATTTACTCCATGGTTCGTTAATGAAATCGTGGGACAGTTTTGCAATACCTATAAATTCAACCATGATTTGAGTGATGACCACTATTTTGTGGGAGATATTGCGGAACTCAACCTACATCTTGAAGAATACAAGGATATGCTATCAGATATAACATTGGTATGTGGTGGACCTCCTTGTCAAGGTTTCTCTATGGCTAATCGTCAACGAATATTGGATGATCCTCGTAATGCTTTATATAAACAATACTTGATATTCTTGAAAAATACTCGTCCTAAGTTCTTTATTATGGAGAATGTAAAAGGGATGATGAACAAAATAGAAGAAATCAAACAGAATTTTGAGGAATATCTTGGCGGCGAGTACCAATATGATTATGCACTTTTGAAGGCACAAGATTATGGTGTACCACAAAATAGAGAACGTTTCATAATGATAGGCAATAGAGTTGGGGTAGAGCCAAAGTTGATATTCGAAGAAATATACAAGCATAAACGCAAGCCTTTCGTGCTGAAAGACGCTCTTGAAGGGCTTCCTCATTTAGTCGCGAAGAAAGAAAAAGGTTCAAAGGGAGTAGAATGTGCAGAGTCTGGCTTTACAGAATGCGATTTCTCGTACATCAAGAATGACTTCTATAAATTTATCAATGGTGACAAGGAGATTACAAAGCTCTACAATCATAAGAATCGTTATAATAATGAGCGAGACATAGAAATCTATCGTAGATTACCACAAGGCGCAAACTCCTTGCATGAGTCTATTGCAGACATCATGCCATATAAAAGGAGAAATGATATATTCAAGGATAAATACTTCAAATTGGATGAGACGCAAATCTGCAAGACGATAACTTCTCATATGAAGTTTGATTGCAATATGTACATCCACCCTTGGGATGCAAGAGGATTAAGTCCTCGTGAGGCTGCACGCATTCAGACGTTCCCCGATGATTATGTGATAACGGGCTCTCAAAATATGTGGTATGCACAAGTAGGAAATGCCGTTCCTGTAAAACTTGCCAAAGCCATAGGCGATGGCATCATGAAATTTATAAGATGAGACATTTAGAATTATTTGCTGGCATAGGTGGTTTTAGAAGAGCAATGGATTTGCTTACGCAAGACCACATCATGGATTTTCATTGCATTGGCTACTCTGAGATAGATGCCAAGGCCGTGAAAACTTATTGTGCCAATTACCACCCTGAGGTTGATGGCGAGTTGGCTATGGGGGATATAGTGGAATTTACTAGCAATAAAAACAACATGGACAATTTGCCTCAATTTGATTTGGTGACTGGCGGTTTTCCCTGCCAAACTTTCAGCATGATGGGAAAGCAAGCTGGTTTCAATGAGGATCGTGGGCAAATGTTTTTTCATATCATTGATATCCTTGCTGCAAAGATGCCAAGATATGTGCTTCTTGAAAATGTGAAAAACCTTAAGTCACATGATAAGGGAAGAACATTTGCACGTATCAAACAAGAGTTGGAGGCATTAGGGTATCAAGTCTTTACTGACATATTTAATACTGCACAGTTCCATTTGCCACAAACTCGTAACAGACTGTTGATTTTTGCGACGACAGAACCTGTCCCTGCAGATTTTGAAGTGCAATTTACTTGCGACAATATTGCAGTCTTGTTTGATCAAGTATATCAAGATTTGGGCACATACCATTATCAAAGCGTCAACGACATATTGAGTTTGGAGGTTGATAAAAAGTATTTTCTTTCGGAGAAAATCAAGCCAACCCTGTTAGCTGATGGTTCTGCCAACTTTAAGTCGAAGTCAGACATCAATATGAGTATAGCTCGGCCTTTGACCGCAACAATGCACAAGATGCACCGTGCTTGTCAAGACAACTATTATAGTCAAGACTTCATAGAGTCACATGGTGCTATCAATCCTGTCAAAACGATGACCAAGGAACAATTGGCACAGTTGCCTATCCGTAAGTTGACGCCGGAAGAGGCTTTCATGTTGCAAGGCTTCCCAGCAAACTTTGCCATCAACGGCCGAAATGCGGGGGTTGCAGATGGCTCGCTATACAAGCAAGCTGGTAATGCAGTCAGTGTAAATACGATTTATGCTGTTTTGCATTACCTTATAACAAATCATATAATTCACGAATAGCTATGTTTTTTGAAGTTCACTCAGAAAAGAAAATTGGTTTCAAGAAATTAAGTCCTAACGACCTTGGTTTGAAGGAGTCTGGGCATCAAACCCATATTGGACTTTATCAGCACGTCTTGGATTTCTTGCCAGATAATCATGTGGAGAAAGCTGCCATATTGATTTATGACGACTATTGTGAAATTCTGAATTGTGACTATGGAAAGATAAACCGTAGTACTGGCAAGATGGAAGCTCCCAATATTAAGTCGGGGACAAGAAACGAACATACGATTGTAAATCAGATTCGTGAATTCGCTTCCTTGAAACCAACTTGTGAGTGGTATCTAGTGTGGTTTGGCTTGCAAAGTGAGGAATTAGTCTTTTGGCTAATATCAAGTGACTCGGAAGATTTCCAACATGCTTCTAACATTTTCCCAACTCAGAACAAGGTCTATGATGAGAATAGTGCTTCTTTTTCGCTTGCTATAGACTTCTTGGAAAAGAAAGTGAATGGAGTTTCCGTGAAGTTACAGGAAGAAATAGAAGTTGCTTCGCAGACAGGTAAACAAATTAAAAAGTATAAGAAACAAGATATTGAAAAGGCAAACAAACTTTTCAAGCAAATAGGTTACAGTGGTGAGCAAATTATTGAACAATATTTGGAAAGACAAAAGTTAGCTCATACGATAAGTAATTACAGATGGATGAATGCCAATACGGAGTCTGGTATGCCGTTCGACTTCATAATAAACGAAGGATTGGAAGCAGAAAACTTTATTGACGTGAAATCGACTCGGTTTGACTTCAACCAGTATCTCTATTATAGCAATGAGGAAATCGGTTTTGTTCACGGCTTGAAGGAAGATAAGAAATATTCAGTTTACAGGGTGTTCGATATGGACAATGCTCAGAAAAAGCTCCGTGTATGTACGAACTGTATGAGTTATGTTTCTTCTGTCAATGCTGACATAGCTGACCTTTCTTCCAAAATGGAAAAGGTTCAGACGATACTTCAATCCATAAAGATTGGAGTAAGACCTAATGACTGTTTTGTAAACATTCAACCGCAAATTATATTGTAATTATGGACGAAATTGTAAAACATATCAATGATACTAATGCCAGTTATCGACCATTGGGAGCTGGCGATGCCAAGAATACAGACTTATTCTTAGACAATGAGCATTACCAACTCTTTGAGAGTAATGGCGAGCATATAACTGTAAGATACCACAAGGAGAATCTTGCAAAAGCGATATTGTTTATTGCCTCTATCTTGCCAAGAAAATTTGACCAATCATCTGTACATTGTGTGATTCCATATACCAAGGAGTTTGTCGTCAATCAACTGGCTTTACTTGATGCTTTGTTTGTTGAAGACGGAAAATCAGTAGAGACAATTACCCAAGAGTGGAATGCTCGTAAGGATGTGCCTCAAAAAAGTGGGAAGATAGATACTCGTTTCTACTTTAATGGCTTGTTGAAGGATGTAATTTATACAGATAGCAAAGGTAACGAGTGCAAAGGAAAATTTACCATACGTAATTACTTTGCAGGTGGTTATTCTGAATTACATATCAAAAAGGCTAATGATGGTATTTTTGACATCGAGATTACAAATGTAAATACACCATATAATGATGGAAAGGAAGATGGATTGGAAGAAAAAGAAGTGATGGCTAAACCTTCTTTGTCTTTGCAGCAAATCTTTTATGGTGCACCTGGTACAGGAAAGTCGCATACAATTAAGGAGGAAACAAAGGAGTCGGATGTGATTCGTACAACTTTCCATCCAGACACTGACTACTCAACTTTTGTTGGGGCATACAAACCAACAACGGCATTACTACCTATTTGTGATGAACTCGGACAACCAATGAAAATTGGTGCGACAACATTACATAAGGAGCAAATTGTCTATGAGTTTGTGGCACAATCATTTCTGCAAGCATACGTCAATGCTTGGAAAAAATTCGACAAGGACGATAAACAGTACCTTGTCATAGAAGAAATCAACAGAGGTAACTGCGCTCAAATCTTTGGCGACCTGTTCCAACTTCTCGACCGTAATGATTATGGCTTTTCTGATTATCCTATAAAAGCAGATGCTGATATGAAGCGACAACTTCAAAAAGCATTTGCAGGATTGGTTATTGCGCAAAAAGACAAAATTAATGCCATGTATGAAGGCAAGGATATTGTATCACAAGTGTTGAATGGCGATATTCTACTATTGCCTAACAACCTTTACATATGGGCTACCATGAACACAAGCGACCAGAGTTTGTTCCCAATAGACTCTGCTTTCAAGCGTCGCTGGGATTGGACTTATATGCCTATATCTAATGCAGAAAAGGACTGGATTATAGAAGTTGATGGAAGCAAATATGATTGGTGGCAGTTCCTTGAAAGGATAAACGAGAAAATTGGTTCCACAACCAATTCTGAGGATAAGAAACTCGGCTATTTCTTCTGCAAAGCACAAGATGGTGTTATATCGGCAAAAACATTTGTCGGTAAGGTTATCTTTTATCTGTGGAACGATGTGTTTAAGGACTATGAGTTTGGTGATGCTATTTTCAATGATGAGGATGGTAGCAAGTTGTCTTTCAATAAATTCTACACTTCAGAGGGTAAAAACTCAAAAGTCGTCGAAAAGAAAGTCGCCTTGTTCTTAAAGAACTTGGGTATTGAGATTATCGCTAAGGAAATTATGTCAACAGATGATACCATCAACACTACTTCTATTATTAAGGTAAACGGCAAAGAAATCAAAAAGATAAATGCCATACCTTATACTGTCATTGAGGAATACGTCAAACAAAATCAAGGAAAGACTGCACAAGAAGTTATTGATATTTGGAAACCTTTCAAGAAATACTCTATGCGCAGTTGGATTGTTGCGAACAAGGAAGAACTTGCCAACATGGATGAACGTTATGCCAATTATTCGTATAAGATAGATTGTGCGGATGGAAATTCTCTTTGGGTCAATAAGGATGGTTGGATGCACAGACCTGCTAATCCGTCTTTGAGAGATACAATCAATGAGTTTATTCATGCTGTCAACGAAGCGAACTTGGGCATAATTATTACAGAAGAAAATATCTAACAATGCGCATACTGATAGAAGAATATCAATACAACGTAGCCGATATAAAGGACATTCTTTATGGTATTGATGCTTTAGAGAATGTTGAAGGTAAGGTGTCCGTTCATTATGTAGGGTATTTTTATAATACTCTACTAAAGGATTGTGTCTTTATTCTTCCCAAGGTGTTGCTCAAAGATGTAGAAGGGCAAGAACTCGTATTTGGGAAATATAAGCCAGAAAGCATAGCCAACTTGGATAAGATGAATCCTCTTGATGCTGTTGAGAAAAATTTTCTCTACAAGTTTGCAGTTTGGATTTATCGTGCCATTGTGGTTTACAAGAACGACAAACGCAACGATACCGATATTGTATATCATTCGCAAATAGCCCAAGTTGGTAATGGGCAGCGCAGATTGAGCAATACCTATCTTGATATTCTTCTGTCGTTGTTACAATTCAACCGTGACAACCAAAGTTTCTTCTTTTTCGTCGTAAAGAACTTGCATAGTGGCTTAAACAAAATCAATTGGACTCGAACCATTGGTACACAAACAGCCATTGTGCAAGATGGACGACCTATATACTTGAATCCTGTCAACAAAAAACGACAAATCAACTTTGATGAAGAACTGCTTGTTATCTTCTTCTCAATTTTGAATTATATAGGTGAGACATACGGTTTTCCAAAAGAAATCTGTTGTCGGTTTCAGTTGATAACAGGGAAAAAGTTTGAGACGTACTTGAATGGTTTCGGCAAAACTCGTTTGCGCCAAATTAAGTACAAATATTTCTCTGACAAAGCACTACAACTGTGGCAATTGTGCTATGCCTTCTTTGATGAAGCAAGGCAAGTGTTCATCACGACAGAGCAGAAAGAATACCTGTTGGTAAAGAATTTCTATATTGTGTTCGAGACTATCATAGACGAACTGATTGGTGACAATCCATTGCCAGATGGTATGGAGAAAAAACAAGAGGATGGAAAAATCGTTGACCACTTATTTACAGCCAAAAGTTTGATTGAAAGCGAGAACAAGCAGACCTATTATATAGGTGACAGCAAGTACTACAAGATGGGGCATGAACTCGGCTCAGAATCCATCTACAAGCAATACACCTACGCAAGAAATGTCATTCAATGGAATCTTGACATTTTCAATAATGGTAATACAACGGAGTCGGGCATTCGTATTCGTGATGATGTGACGGAAGGATATAATATCATTCCGAACTTCTTTGTGTCAGCAAAAGTGGACGAAAGTTTTGACTATACGAATGATGGTATCGAAAAGACAGATCGCAAGAAGAACCGTCACAAACAAGTACAATTCAACAACCGCTTGTTTGACCGCGACACCTTGCTTCTGTTCCATTATGATGTAAACTTTCTTTTTGTTCTGTCGCTCTATGCTAGAAATAACACGGATCAAAAGACGCAATGGAAGCATAACATTCGTGAGCGTTTTCGCACAGAAATACAAGAATGGCTACAAAAGGATTACGACTTCTATGCAATGAAGGCACATCCCGATGTAAATGGAGAAGAATACATCAAGACACATTTCAAAGAGTTGCTTGGCAAGGTCTATACTCCATTTACGGACGAAAAAGTCTATTCTTTAGCATTAGACACAACAACAGATGCAAACAAGGCGGAGAATGAACAACTGCTAAGTGTATTGAAGAAATATTTCTTTGTAGCAGATTGCAAACTTGGTGAGCAGCCCAATCAAGTCCTTCAAAAACCAATATCTGAGGGCTATTCACCTATCACTGCCACAACAAAGAATGGTGTATTGATGGTAATGATGGAAAACTACGAAGGAAAGAAACTAAAGTTCCTACCAACAGGAAAACTTGCAGTCGGTATCAAATACACAAGAGACGGCATAGAAATTGCCGAGAACTTACAATCAATTGGATATTTATTGTTCCATACTCGTAAGGATATCGGTCAGCATCTTTTCCGTGTGAAGAGCGTTCAACTCATAAAGTCAGTGGACGACTTGCCTGTTGGAATATACAAGAATGTCAGCACAACGGAAATGTATGTCATGGTTGATATTGATACATCCTATGAAATGGATTCATCTGAGATACATTCTTCGAAGAAGGCATATACTCCTAATACGAGATATGATGCACAATATTCAAACAAAAACGATATTAAAAATTAAGATTAGCAATTATGGCAAAGTATACACATGAACAACTATGCTTGTTTGCGCAACCCGCAAGTGAAACTGAAGAGACAAAACTTGAACGAGCTATAGAAGCCGTAAAACGTGCTCTTGGCAATAGCGACATTATACTATCTGACAAATATGAAATTTTTGGTCAAGGGTCTTACGCAAATAATACAAATGTTCGTAATAACAGCGACGTTGACATTAACGTTTGCTATACTGCAGCCTATTATTACGAACTTCCAAAGGGTAAGACTAAAGATGATTATGGTTTCAGTGGTAATGTTCAATATTCTTACTCTGAATTCAAAAATGATATTGAAAGGATGCTTGTTGCTTATTTCGGAAGGAACAATGTTATAAGAAAAAACAAATGTATTCACATTCAAGAAAACACCTATCGGACAGAAATAGATGTTGTTCCGACATGGGAACACAGAACGTATATAGGAGAAAATAACGACCCATATAATTTTTATAGAGGAGTTAAACTCTGGTCTGATGATGGGGAAGAAGTGATTAATTATCCCAAACAACACAAAAATAATGGCATTAATAAGAATACAAATACCCAAAAACGATATAAAAGATTGGTGCGTATTAAAAAAAATGTCAATATTAAGATGGCGGATTCTGGTTTTTATAAAAATATTAATATCACTTCATTTCTGATAGAATGCCTTATGTACAATTATCCAAACAATGCTTTAGCAACAAGCATATATGATTGGAATTCAATCTTACAGGATGTAATCCGTTACTTTTGGAATAAGACAGGAGAAGATTGTTATGATTGGTATCAGTTCTTAGAAAACTCAGAACTTCTGTACCTTATGATTAAACATAAATGGGACAGATCCGATGTTCATGAATTTATGACAAAGTTGTGGATTTTTTTAGAGTATTAAAATGATAAGAATAAATACAAAAGGATTCATATGGGCTTCTGTAATTATTATTATAGCCTCTTATTTAATCATAAGCAAGCTTTTTCATAGCTCATTATTTGGTGATATTTCCAAGACGGTTTCTATCTTCGTCTTTGTTTTCTTTGTTTATTCAAAATGGTTATGGAAGAAAAGTCCATTTATTAAACTTCTTCCTTTTCCATATCTTGGTGGTATTTGGCAAGGTGAATTAAAAAGTACATACGAGGACGATATGACTATAAAACTGCGTGTTGAAATAAAACATAGTCTGTTTCATCCATATCTCAAGATGTATACAGATGAAAGTAATAGTTTTTCATTCAATATTGACGAGGACAAAGGGATACGATAAATTATATATACATATCAAAATAATCCCAAAGCTACCGAACGCCATCATAGTTCAATCCATTATGGAGCTTCCGTTTTGAATTTCAATGAAAAAGGAAATTTTATGGAAGGTAATTATTGGACGGACAGAAAAACTACAGGTACAATAGAATTAACAAAGATAAATAAACATGGTGCAAGATATACATAAACTTTTATCTGAAGGTGAGCGCGTAACGCTCGAATGTAAGAAAGCCACGAAAGGTGTGCCAAATTCACTTTGGGACACTTATTCCGCTTTTGCCAATACATACGGCGGAACCATTCTGTTGGGTGTGGTAGAGCATATGGACGAGCAAGACAATACCAAGCGGTTTGAAATCGTTGGTGTTGAGGATGCAGACAAAATCCGCAAGGACTTGTGGAATACTGTAAATAGTCGTGAGAAAGTGAATATCAATCTTCTGTACGACGATGACATTCAGACGATAGATATTGACGGCAAGAAGATTATTGCCATCAACGTGCCTCGTGCCGATTATACAGTCCGTCCTGTCTATATCAACAACAATCTGTCAAGAGGAACTTTCAAACGCAACCATGAAGGCGACTATCATTGTACGGAGCAAGAGTTGAAGATGATGCTCCGTGATGCCAATGAAGCTGGCAATGACGGATTGTTGCTGGAATACTACACAATGGACGACATCGATATTCCAACATTGGAACGCTTCCGTCAGATGTTTCAGAACTTGCATCCAGAGCATCAATGGAACTCGGCAGAACATAAGGAGTTTCTAACGAACTTTGGAGGTTATACACGAGACCGAAGGACAGGAAAAGAAGGACTGACTATAGCTGGACTTTTAATGTTTGGCAAAGGATTGTCCGTCCGTGAGCGTTTCGACAATCTGCGAATGGACTACATTGATAAATCCAATTTGATAGGCGACCAACGCTATAGCGACCGATTGACATACGATGGGACTTGGGAAAACAACCTGTTCAACTTTATCCGCATGGTCATTCCGAAACTGACACGTGATTTGCCTCACCCTTTCAGTATGGACGGTGTAGTGCGCAAAGACGATACGCTTCAAGCCAAGGCTGTGCGTGAAGCCGTTACAAATATGGTTATTCATTCCGATTTTATGGTGAATGGAGTGCTGAAAGTTGAAAAGTATGACGATTGTTTTGTTCTGACCAATCCAGGACTTCTGAAACTGCCTATTGAGCAGATTTACAAAGGTGGCGAGTCAAAGGCACGTAATCAGCGTATGCAGAATATGTTCCGCATGATAGGTTATGGAGAGAACCTTGGTTCGGGTTTTCCACTCATTCTAAACGCTTGGAATGAAAAGCATTGGATAAAGCCTGAGTTATTAGAACAGCCTGAACTTATGCAAGTGAAATTGACTCTGCATATTCAGAACAATGTTGCATCTGGTTCATTGAATGACCCAATAAATGACCCAATAAATGACCCAATAAACTTGACCGAGAGGCAGAAGATGATTTTGCGGATGTTCTCAGAGGAAAAGAATCTAAGCAGAGAAAGGCTTTGTGAGAAAACCGGATTGTCGGATGCCACCGCCAAGCGTGAAATAGCATTTCTCAAAAAGACTGGCTACTTGGAGCGTGTCGGCAGCCTTAAAACAGGACATTGGATAGTTGTTTCAAAATAAATGCCCAAAATCGAGTAGGAGGAAAACGACCTTGCCTTTGGCTATGTAATTCCCGCTATTAGGGCTTACTCGGGACTTGCACCCATTAGACAATGCTCATGCCGAGCATACAGCAAACAAAAAGAGCGCACCGCTATTGGTACACTCTTTCTTAAAACTCTTTATATTCTTTATCGATTGGCAGATTGCCACTGATAAGTATCAGTACAATGGATATCAGCACTCTGGTCAGCAATCATCAACTTGAAGTTACCTTCCTCCAATCTCCATTTGCCATCCCAACCAACGAAGGCCAAATCGTCTGCCTTTAATTCAAAGGTCACGGTCTTGGTCTCGCCAGGTTGAAGTTCCACCTTGTCGAAGGCACGGAGACGACGGCCATCAGGCACCATACTGGCGATGAGATCGCTACTGAACAGGAGGACACTCTCCTTGCCTGCCACCTTTCCCGTATTCTTCACATCCACGCTTACCTTGATGATGTCGCCGTGGCGGAAATCAGACTGAGAAACCTTCAGGTTGCTATATTTGTAAGAGGTGTAGCTCAAACCATATCCGAAGCCCCACTGCTGGGTAATCTTCGCATTGTAGTCGTAAGCACCTTCCATCGTACCCACCTCCTCACTCTTCTTGAAGTCGTAGTTGGCGAGCGAATTGATTTCCTTAGGATAGGTGTAAGGCATCTTGCCACTGAAGTTTGACTTGCCCGATACCAGGTTTGCCAAGGCATCGCCGCCCATGTTGCCAGGGATAAGGATGTCGATGATGCCCTGTGCCAATGGTTCGATGTCGGCGATGAGACGAGGACGACCTTCATTCAGCACCAAGATGACAGGCTTACCTGTCTGAGCCAAAGCCTTGACCAGATTGCGCTGGTTCTCTGAGAGCCAAAGGTCGGTCAGGTTACCCGGAGTCTCTGTGTAAGAGTTCTCACCGATGCAGGCAACGATGACATCAACGTTCTTTGCTGCATCAACTGCGCCTTGAATCTGAGGTTCGTTCTCCTCCCAGTATTTTCCCTTCTCATTATAGGTAACACCCTGGTTCAAGATGACATTCTCCTTGCCATACTCATTACAGAATGCCTCATAGATGGTATTGTATTTTCCGGCAAACTCATCGGTACGATGGCCCTGCCAAGTATAGCTCCATCCACCGTTCAGACAGCGCATCTGATTGGCATTAGGACCTGTGAGGAGAATCTTCTTGCCCTTGGTGAGAGGCAAGACAGGATTGCCTTCCTGCAACTTCTCGTTCTTCAGGAGCACCATACTCTCGGTAGCTCCCTCCAAGGCGAGTTTGGCAAACTCCTTGCCACCAAACTTAGGATAATTCTTCAGTTTCTGGGTTGGGTTTTTGAAGAGGTCGAGACGGTACTTCATGCGAAGCACACGGCGACAGGCATCGTCGATGCGACTCATCGGAATCTTACCTTCCTTCACCAATTCTACAAGGTAGCCACAAGCATCGCAAGAATAAGGTTCCATAATCATGTCGATACCAGCATTGATGGCGATGCGGAGCGCGTCCTTCTTGTCCTTTGCCACCATCTCACGAGTATAGAGATTGTTGATGTCTGCCCAGTCGGTGATGAGCACACCATCCCATCCTGTCTCTTCCTTCAGCCATCCTGTCAGAATGTCCTTGTTGGCGTGCATCGGCATACCATTGACGGAAGCGGAATTCACCATCACAGTCAAGGCTCCAGCCTTCAGACCAGCCAGAAAAGGAGCGAAGTGCTTCTCTCGCAAGTCGGCAGGAGAGATATAGGCTGGCGTACGGTCTTTACCGGTCCAAGGCACGCCATAGCCCATGAAGTGCTTCATTGAAGTGGCGATGTGATACTGGTCGATGTTGTTTGGGTCGTCGCCCTGAAAACCATAGACCATCGCCTTGCCCATCTCTGAATTGAGGTAGCAATCCTCGCCAAAGTTCTCCCAGATGCGAGGCCAACGGGCATCACGACCGAGATCAACTGTAGGACTGTAAGTCCAAGGCACGCTCACCGCACGAGTCTCATAAGCGGTAGCCTCAGCCGAACGGCGAGCAATATCACGATTGAAGGTGGCAGCCACATTGATGTTCTGCGGGAAGAGGGTTCCATCCTGTGTATAAGTAGAACCGTGGTTCTGGTCGAGACCGAAGACGCAAGGGATGCCGATGCGCTTCATCGAGATCTTCTGGATTTGCGCGATGTACTTCTCCCACTGCTTGGCGGTTGGTGCGCAAGTATTAGGAGCGTTGAGGATAGAGCCAATCTTATAGCGGGAAAGGATAGAATCGGTCTTGTGCTCGTCGATATAGAACACACCGTTCTTGTCGTTGGCACCAAAGAGGTCGGTCACCAATTCCATCATCTGACCTATCTTTTCCTCCAAGGTGAGTTTCTTCAGGGTTTGTTCTACCTGAGCCTCTATCTTAGGGTCGCTCTTGATAACTGGAACATTGGCACTGGCTGTATAAGCCAATGTCAACATTGAAATAGATAATAATATTTTCTTCATAAATAGTAAAAGTCTGACGCTTTATGATAAAAACGAAATCTTTCTAATATTTTATTCAATAGTTACTTTCTTTACGGTATAACCATCACCCACGAGGAGGAAACCATTCTGCTCTGTCAAGAGTTGGATAGAGAGGTCGGTCAGTTCAAACTCCCATTTAGCAGGTCCATCCACCATGAAGTCGCCACGCTCTGGGTCGCCCTTACCAGTAAGGATGTTGTTCCACCAAGCTGTGGCAGCGGTACCCTGACCATTTCCATCTACATAGACACGGAGGATGGTGCCAGCCTTCACCTTTGAGAGGAAGGTATCCTTCAAGGCCTCGAATGGTGTACTCCATGTCACGGCAAACTCACCTTCCCAGATGGTGTTCTCCACAGATGGGCGAGCCTCGGTGGTTACCTTGATGGTACCGCTAGCAAACTGTACGCCACTGTTATCTACCAATGTAATGTCGTAATCGCCATTGGCAAGGTCGGAAGGAGCAGTAACTTTCAATGCTGTACCCTCATCGAGCACTTCGAAGGCAGCCTCCTTATCAGCAATGAGTACTTTCTGAACGTGATCCAGGTTCTTGCAATTGTGGATGGTTGTAGTTTCTCCTGGAGCTACCCAAAGCTCGGTGGCATTGGTACCCAGGACTGGGTCATCGGCAGCAGGAGTCACGGTAACGTGCAAGGTGCGAGAAGTGGTCTTGCCCTTGGTGGTGGTTGCCACAATCTTCAGTTCATGATTACCTAAAGGCAAAGTCTGGTCGATGGTGGTACCTTCATAAATCTGCGTGCCGTCGAGCAACCATGTCACAGTGGTGTAGTGAACAGGAGTCACCTTGATTTCCAACTTATAATTAGTCTTGCGGTCTATCTTGGAATCAGCCAAGTCGGTGTTCAAGATACGTGGTGCGTCATCTTCGCTGACAGTGAAGTATGGTTCATCGTCAGAAGAGCAAGAAGACAAGGTAGATGTACCAGTCAGTGCGAAACTCACGGCTAAGAGCATCATCATAGCCTTCAAGGCTTTTCCCTTATATTGTTTCATTGTCTTATTCATAATTAATTATTCTATCTATTGTCCTATAAGTAGGTGTTCAAAATTATTTTATATAATTCTATCGAAGTATTTTTACTTTGCATTACGTTCTTGCACCGCATTTGCTTGCTCTGCGCTCAGTCACATAGCCCGCTATGCTCCTTCGCACAGAACAAACAACTACGGCACAATAACGCAATTCAAATGTAAAAATAATTTTGAACACCTACTTAAGACTTAATATTTAACACTTAACATTAAACACTACTCGCTATATCCCTTTCCGAATGGAGGATTGAAGTCTGGCTGAAGGTTTACATCAGCCTTGTCCCACCAGAGGCGCTTGTGCCAATCGTCTGTACCACCCATGCGGTCGATGGCAGCCTTGTAGTTGGCATTGTTGTACTGAGCTTCCAACTCAGGATACTGCAAGCGGACAGGCATTGACCAGTTAGAATCCGTATAAGTGAAACCATTCTTGGTCAAGAGATCACGATTCAAGATGGCAGGATAGTCAGAGCGGCGCATGTTAGCCCAACCCTCAGAAGGGTTCATCATGTGGAGAATCCAAGCCTGGGTGTTGATGGTCTCCTTAGGATTGTCACCCAACGGATTGTTAGCAATGAACGCATCTATCTCTTCCTTGGAAATCTTGTTGGATGTAAGATAGTAGTTGTTGAGCAACTCCATGCTGGCACGAACACCAGCCTCGTAGTGACTCTCAGCATCACCATCACCTACATTCCAACCCTTGGTTGCAGCCTCTGCCTTGAGGAACTCTACCTCAGCATAGCTCATCAAGTCGCCAGGGCAAGAAGGCATCTCGAAGTCGATGTTCAGGCAAGGACGACCAGCTCGGGCTATATAATCAGAGTTGGCATAAGTGTTCTCGTCAATCTCTGCATACTTCTTCAAAGTAGGAAGGTCATCCAACGTAGCTGGATTCATCCAGTCTGTGTACCAGGCTGCACCAGGGTTACAAGGCTCCTCACCAAGGTCCTTGCTCTGGAAGTAAGCCAGGAAATCATCGGTCAAGTCGATGTTCTGCTCCTTATCTGGCTTCACCTGACTACGCTTGATATTGTAGTAGTGACGGCAGATGCGATAGAGACGAGGGTCGTTGGTATTCTGCAACTGATAGAACAAGGTAGAGCATACCATGGTAGGCGATGTGGCATCCTGACCATAGAGAGTCTCGCTCAATGCATTGGCACGGAAATCGTAGTTGTTGGCTCCATCATAATAGGTAAATGGAGAATCAGCATACTTGATATAAGCATCATCTGCTGCACTGGCGATAGCACCGGCAGCCACTGCCTTCTCAAACTCCTCCTTTGCCTTCTGTGGATTAACATCGGAAATGCGCATGGCATAGCGCATACGGAGTGCATTGGCATACTTCTTCCACTGAGCCACATCACCACCCATGCTGGTGACATCACCAGAAATGTGGTCGGTACCTGTACCAAGCTGCTTCTCGCAAGCGTCAAGTTCCTCGAAGAACCAGCTGTAGAGTTCCTCTACGGTATCATACTTAGGGGTGGAAATACCTGAGATATAACCCAGACCTGCCTCCGAACAAGGCACGTCACCGTAGGTATCTGCCAAAACTGCCGTGATATAGACACGATGGATACGAAGTGCCGCATTCAAGTTTGCCTTGTCAGCAGATTTGTGGATGGCATCCACAAGGTTCTTGATACCGATTTCATAATAGCGGTCCCAAACTCGACGAGACATATCATCTTCTCTGAAATTAGAACCAGCGTAATTGGTTACATTCCAACCACCAGCGAAATACTGTGGAAAACCCGTTATATAGTTACGGTAGGTATCCATCAGACTGAAGTCACCGTAAGTCTGCAACAAAGCTGTTGTCAACTGTGCGTTAGGGTCGAGCTTGTCCACCTTGGTCTTGTCGGTATTGATGTCGCTCAAGATATCATCAGAGCAAGAAGTCATCGCAGTGCCGGTTGCCATCAGGGCGAAAGCCATCATCAGGCTGCTCTTACCTATATATTTCTTGATTATATTGTTCATTTTCTTACCTTATTATATATTAGAACTCTTCTGAAGAAATTGATTCATTTTTTCGAGACTAGAACTTCACGTTCACGTTCAAACCAAAACTCTTGCGAGATGGCAGGGAACCATATTCCAGACCGAGACCTGAAGTGTTGTAGTTGGAGTCTGGGTCGATGTTAGGAATGTTCTTCCAAACAATGAATGGGTTACGAGCCACGAAGGATACGGTCAAGCCCTTGACATACTTGCCCAGGATGCTCTCTGGGAAGGTATAGCCGAAAGTAATCTCACGACACTTCACGTAAGAGTTGTCGTAAACGAAGGCACTTTGCACGCCATTTGCCACATGCTTCCAGTAATCTTCAGGGTTCACGGCGATGTCGTTCTTGCGATAAGTACCGTCGCCATTGTCGATGACACCCTCTACGACAAATCCCTTGCAGTTGCCTGCTTCACGCCATGCGGCAAGGTCCATACCCGAAGCCTTGCGAGCCTCCTCGGAAGTGTACCACTCCTCACGACCTGCCAATGTTCCCTTTGCCTTACCAGTTTGGTATGCAGAACGCATGGACATAGAGTAGATGTCGGCACCTACCTTCACATCGAATGCAGCAGAGAGGCGGAAGTTCTTGTAGCTGAAGGTTGAGTAGAAACCACCTGTCCAGTCCCAAGTAGAGTTACCGATGGTCTTGATTTTCTGGTCAATCTTTGGAAGACCAGTAGCTGCATCGACAACCACCTGTCCCTTGTCGTTGTAGAGGAAGTCGTGTCCACGGATAGCTCCATAGTTCTCACCTACCTTGGCACCTACAGAAACACCGCACCAGTATGCCTTCGCCAACTCGAAGTAGTCCATGCCATCGGTGAGCGACTTCACCTTGTTGGTATTCTTCGAGAAGTTGACACCCAAGTCCCAAGCGAAGTCCTTGATCTGCAAGGGACGGGCATTGAGGGCAATCTCGACACCCTGGTTCTGAATCTCACCGGCATTGATGAGGCGGTAAGCATAGCCAGAGGTGGTGGTTGAAGCCAAACTCAAAATCTGGTTCTTGGAGTTCTGGTTGTAATAGGTGACATCCAAGCCCAAGCGTCCGTTGAGGAACTTCATCTCCAAACCTACCTCGTAAGAACCTGTCATTGTAGGCTTCAAATCCTTGTTTGGCTGTGTTGAGTTGGCTATCATACCGATGGTATGACCCGAGTAGCTGTACTTGCCCGTGGTATAGTTGAGTGCCAACAAGTATGGATCGGTATCGCTACCTACCTTTGCCCAAGATGCGCGAATCTTACCATAATTGATGAACTTCTTGTTCTTGATAAACTCAGAGAATACCAAACTACCAGATACCGAAGGATATACGTATGTATTGTTATTGATAGGGAGCGTAGATGACTTATCGCCACGGAGGGTTCCCTCCAAATAGTAAGTATGTTTGTAGCCGATGCTCGCACTGGCATAGAGAGAAGAAATCTGCTTCTTATAAATGCTCTCGCGAATATTCTGCTCCTGATAGTTCATGATGTTCTTGATGCCATTCATCTGCTGGTTGAGACCAACGTTGGTAGTGGTCTTGTTGTTCACCTTGAAGATGTTACCACCAACGGTAGCGTTGACATCGAAGTCGCCCCATGAGTTATTGTAGAGGGCGAGTATCTCGGCGTTGAATGTGCGGTTGTTGAAGATTTGGTTGGTAAGCTTTCCGGCAGGAGTACCTGGAGTTGTCTTGGCGATGAAGTCCTCGAAGTTCATGCTGTTGATGTCGGTACCGATGGTACCCTGCAACTTGAGGTGCTTGTCGATATTCCAGATGGCCTTACCCGTAAAACGGAACACGTCCTTGTCGGATGTATTGCTGTTCTTGTAGAGATCCCAGTATGGATTCTTGTTATACTGGTCGTTACCATTCCAGTTGGAATAGTTGCCGTTGGCATCCTCATAGTGCTTCAACCAAGCCTGGTCGTAGGTACCCGCCAGGGTCATGAGGTTCTTACCCACGTTGCTCTTGGAGTCACCAAGGGCAGGACGGTTCTTCACCTTCTCATGAGTATAGTTGGCGGTGAAGTCGAAGTCAACAGGACCCACAGAGGTATTCACTCGGAGGTTGAAGTTGTCACGACTCATTTTGGTGTTAGGCAGGATGTCCTTGTTGCGCATATCGGTAACAGAGAAACGCATACCCGTCTTACCGGAATTCACTGAGAGGATGGCAGAGTTCTGGGTGGTGAAACCTGTGCGGAAGAAATCGGAGGCGTTGTTAGGGTGCATCAGGAATGGACGCTCCTTGCCATCGAAATACTTGAACATGAAGTCATCTGCCTTAGGTCCCCAACTGGCATTGGTGCCAGAGGTGCTGGATGCAGGAAGCTCGCCATTATAACCAGCACCATATATCTCCTGGATGTCGTCCCATTTGGCCAACTGGGTATCGATCGTATAAGAACCATTGTACTCCACGGAAATCTTATCCTTCTCCGCTTTCTTGGTCGTAATCAAGATAACACCATGAGAAGCACGGCTACCATAGAGGGCAGAGGCAGCCGGACCTTTCAATACGGTCATCGTCTCGATGTCGTCAGGGTTGATGGCAGAGATACCATCACCGAGGTCATAACCGCCACTTTCGCCGGCACTGCCAAAGTTCGTATTATCCAAAGGCACACCATCCACCACGTAGAGAGGCTGGTTGTTGCCTACCATTTCCGTATTACCACGAAGGAGCACGCGGGTAGAACCTGAAGCACCACCAGCGGTGTTCTGCACAACGAGACCAGCCACCTTACCAGAAAGAGAGTTGATGACGTTGGTTTCCTTCGCCTTGGTGAGTTCTGCACCCTTCACTTCCTGCAAGCCATAGCCGAGGGCCTTGCGGTCTCGTTTGATACCGAGGGCGGTGACAACAACCTCATTCAAGGCCTTACCATCCTCTTGCATCGTGATTTTCATGCCATTGGCAGCTTTCACGGTCATCTTCTTGTAACCCATGTAGCTCACTTCGAGCGTAGCTCCAGGCCTGCAATTCAAGGTAAACTTACCATCCAGGTCGGTAACGGCAATGGTGGTTGTACCAGCCACCTTCACGACTGCACCAGTCAAGGTTTCGCCAGTGGCATCCACCACTGTACCCTTGATGCCTTGGTTCTGCTGAACGCTCATAGCAGCATTGTTCGTCTGGGCAGCGAGGATGGTAGACGTAGGCATCCACATTAAACCTGCACCGAGCATGCCGAGAAACATTGTTTTCTTTCTCATAGTTGATATTTTGTTTTTAATTTAAGATTATTCTTTCCCAAAGATTCCTTCGAGAATCCAAGGAGCATTCACCTTCATACTCTTGAAACGATCGAAGATGCCATACTTCTCAGAGCCGTTGCCGAAGTGGTTGTTGTCCCAAATGAAAGTAGAGAATCCTCGCTTGCGAGCTTCAGAAACAAAGAACTTACAATAATAAGTCATGTTTTCATGCACTTTTGCTGCGTTTGACTTATAGTGGTCGGTTACTCCCCATTCTCCTATCACGATACCCAGTCCTTTGTCGCTCCAGGTATTCACCACCTTATCAAAGAAGTCTGTCATCGTCTTCTCGTTTTCAGCAGGTATCTTGCCAGCATCCTTGTAGGCATCACCCCAGTAATCGTAGGTGCAATCGCCGGCGTAGCTCCATGGCTGATAGTAGTGGAATTCCACACTCATATAGTTGTTGCCATTGCCTTCGGCATCCTTCGGAACGACGAATCCTCCATTCTCAATGCCAAACCAAGGGTTGCAAACGTAAGTCTGTAAGATGAGGTGGCGCTTGGCATTGTTGCCGCCTGTGGCACGAACCATATCCACGAATATCTGATTGTAAGCATTCTGCACTTCGAGATTCTCGGCAGTAGGCTTGTTCCAGTTGTCCCTGACGTGAACCTCATTGGTACCGGCGAAAGCCAAGCGACTGTCATAATTGGCAAACTCAGAGGCGATATTCATCCAGAGGAGCGCAAGCTTTTGGCAGTTTTCCTCCTTATATTGATAGGTAGGACGACCTTCGAGCCATTTTTCATGATGCGCATTGATGATAACCTTGAGGTCATTATCCAGACACCAACCCACTACCTCCTTGATACGGGCAATCCAAGCCTTGTCGATGCTCATCGCCTGAGCATTGGTAATGTGGCACTGCCAACGGATAGGAATACGAACGGCATTGAAACCTGCCTTCTTCACGGCTTGTATCATCTTCTTGGTGACAACGGGATTGCCCCAAGCTGTCTCTGCATGGATGGAACCATCAGGGTTGCCAATCTGCATCGATTCACCATCCTGTCCAGGAGCTGAGCACTCAAATTCATTGCCGAGATTCCAACCTACTACATCCTTGTTCCATTGCTGGGCGGTAGGAATCGATTCGCTTGTATCAGGCGTATCCACCTCCGAAGAACTAGCACTACAAGATAATGCAGTAAACATACTTGCAAATAGCAAGCAGATTTTCAAAAAGTACCTTTCCATTATTAAATTTATGCTTTTCATTATTAAATTTATGGCTTATAGTTAGTTGCTGTTTATGCTTAATGCGAGTTGTTGTTGGAACTCGGCTACAAAAGTACGGTGAGGGGGAAAAAAGCAGGTTGGAATGCAAACAAAAAAGGTTTCAAATCTGACTTATCGCCAGGTTTGAAACCTTATATTTATATATAACCATCTGAATATCAGATGGTTATAATCCTACTTCCTTTACCATTAATTCACATGGCTCATTCACTCATACTTACTCGGTGACACCCCGAAATGCTTCTTGAAGACTGTACTGAAGTGCTTTACGTTTACAAATCCTGTCTTCAAGGAGACATCCAAGACGCTTTCGCCTTGCTTTAGATACAGGGCAGCCTGCTCCAAACGGATGAGTCGCATGAAGTCTTGCGGTCCTTGCCCAGTCAACGTCTTCAACTTGCCATAAAAGAGGGTACGGCTCATCGCCATCTCCCGGCAAAGGCGGTCGATGGTGAAGTCGGTGTCGCTCAGGTTATCGAGAACGAGACGGGTAGCTTTCTCAACGAAAGCCTGGTCCATCGGATCCAAATCCGGTTCTTTTTCATCGGATGATTTAATCTTATCATCGGAAGATTTATTTGTTTCATCAGATGATTTATTCGTTTCATCGGAAGCCACGGATGGCAGAGAAGGTTCGCTTGGCAATAGGTTCTTTGGAGACGATTGCCCCAAGTCCTCACCTCTGACGATGGCGAGACTTTGCTCCATATAGTATTGACTCAGACGGCGGCGGTTCTTCAACATGCTCGCAATCTTGCTGGCAAGGATGGCAGAGTCGAATGGCTTGGCAATGTAATCGTCTGCTCCAAGGTCTAGACCTTCTATCATGAAGCCGCGACCTGCCTTCGCCGTCAGGAGGATGACAGGCAGCCAACTGGTCTCCTTGTTTTCCTTGATGCGACGGCAGAGTTCATCGCCCTGCATACCCGGCATCATCACATCAGATACCACAATGTCGCACTCACCATTCTCAGACAGATACTTCAAGGCAGCCTCGCCACTCTCCACATCCACCACATGATATTGGTCGGCGAAAGCCATACGGATGTATTGACGGAGGTCTTCGTTGTCATCTACAAAAAGAAGCGTTTCCTTAAGGGATTCCTCTGATTTTATTTTTTCATCGGCAGACACGGAGGTATCTGAAGTTTCCGGCAGACTTGCTGGCTTGGAAGAAACGGATACATCAACATTTCTGTTGTCAGGCAATACAACCAAGAAAGCAGTTCCCTTGCCTTCCTCGCTCTCGAATGTTAACTTTCCTCCCAGTTTCTGCACAAGCTGGCGAGTGAGCATCAACCCCAAGCCACTGCCCATCTCCTGAGAGTTGACCGCATTGGAGGCACGGAAGAAACTCTGGAAGATATGTTTGGCCTCGGTTTTCGGGATACCAATGCCGGTATCGCTTACCTGGATGCAGACTTTCTTGCCAACCTCATCGAACGAAGCTGAGACAGTGATGGTTCCACCCACCTGCGTATATTTTACGGCATTGGAGAGCAGATTCTCGAATATCAAATCCATCATAGAAAGATCGGTAGAGAAGATATGCTGTCCACAGGTTGCCAACCGAAGACTGATATGTTTCTCCTGCGCTGGCATCTGGAACTTCTCCACCTGCTGACGCAAGAGGACAGACAGTTCCACTTTCTGCCAGCAAACTTGTGTCTTCGCAACGGCTATTTTCTGGAAATCAATCAACTCGGTCACCATCCCCAGAAGCTTGTCGCCATTACGCAGTGCCATCTCCAAGAACTTTCGGCTCTTATCGCCCAGTGTAGCATCCTTCGCCAAGTCGGCAAGAGGAGCCAGCACAAGACTCAAAGGGGTACGGATGTTATGGGCGGTATTCACAAAGAAGTTGATCTTTTCATCGTAGTACTTGCGATGCAAACGCTCCCTGTAGTAATCCCAACCGAAATAGACTATAGCACCTAAGATGCAGAGATAGACAATCCATGCCCACCAAGAATTCCACCATGGTTGGGCGATATGAATTCGCAAGGTGGATTCTCCCAATATGCGTCCGCTACTCCTACTCATTGCCTTGACATGCAGGGTGTAATTGCCAGGACGCAAGTTGGCAAAACGAGCCTGCTGGTAGGCAGAAGGAACACTCCACTGATGGTCGTACCCCTCCAGGTAATACTGATACTGGATGTCGTGCTGATACGGATAGTTGATGCTCTCGAAATGCACGATGAGGGTTTTCTCATCATGAGAGAAACTCATCTTGCCTTCCTGCAACATCCCGAAGAGTTCTGCATGCCAATCTTCCAGTTGGTCAGCCTCATCGAAAGTCTTTCCCTCTACCTCAACACCCGTGATATGAAGAGGAGCCTTGTAGTTGAATCCCCCGGCAAACTTGGATGCCAAGACCACAGCTCCATCATTGCTTCCGAATATCATTCGCCCGTCTTGGGTCCGGACAACAGCCATATGCCTGTACTCCCGCTCCAATCCTTTAAAGAAGTTGAGATTGGTCACCTTTCCTTGATTGATGAAAGCCAGTCCTTTGTCGGTACTCATCCACACCTTGCCAATTGGAGTCTTGACCAAGGCATAGACTATGTTTGAAGGCAAAGATTGTGAGATAGTATAGTTCTTGACCTGATGCTTCTGCCAATCGTAGAGGTACAAGCCTCCTCCATCGGTGGCTATCCAGATATGCCGTGCATCCTGAAAAACCATCGCATTGACAAAGAAATTATAATCGAAAGTTGGAAATTCCGACGGATAGAAGAATCGACTGACACGAAGGCTTCGCTTGTCGATACGATAACATCCATGGGTCGTTCCCACCGCAATACTCTTCTTGTCAGGAGACTCCACGATACACTGAACTTCATTGATTGGTAAGTAGTTAACAGAGTTATCCACATTTCCATTCTTTTCTGATGATGATGGGATATGTACCAAGTCTCCATTCAAACAACCTATCCACAAGCCTCCTTCGCTATCCTTGAATATGCTATATACATAGTCGGTCTTTAACTTGCCATTCGACACAGAGTAAGCCCGACTGCTGCTTCCATCGGCATGAACCTGAAAGATGCCATCACCATAGGTTCCCGCCAAGACCTTGCCGTCGGCAGTCTGACAAAGGGTAAGTGCCACCTTATTATACAGGGCATGATGCCACAGTTGGGTTTGCTCGTCATAGATGCTCACCCCCTTGTCGGTAGCATACCATATCTTGCTATTGCGGCCCTGTGTATCCACGCTTTGCATGATGTCGTTCACACCATTATTGATAAGCGACTGGCTGTTGAGATTCTCATGGCGCACAAACTCCAAAGTATGCTCCATCGGAATAGCTATATCCACACCTCCCGAATAGGAGCCTATCCAAAGGTCGCCAAGATGATCCTTGCAAAGGGCATAGACACCATTACCATGCAATACATTCTCCGGTCTGCCATCCGTATTCAAAAGCAGATTCGTCTTACAGGTCTTCTTGTCGTAGGCATAGACACCTGCTCCATCCACCGCCATCAAGATGGTGACTGCATCGTAGGGGATAATGGAACGAACAGGGATGAGCGGAATATTTGCTAAGGATGAGAATTGCGTGAGAGAAGACAATGGCTTCCAGGTTCTGTCATCGAGCAAGATAATGCCACGATGGAAAGTTCCCAACCATATCTGATGAGCCTTCACGTCGTGATAAGACGAAAGAACGGAATAACCTCGCAAGAGCAATCGAGGCTGGACCGCATTCGGTGAATAGGCGAATACTCCCGAAGGAGAACCTATCAACAACTGCTTGCCGATGAATCGGATATGATTGACATACGTGTTCTTCAGAATGTATTTTCCTTTGTTTGGCGAACCAGGGGCTGTTATGTCTTTGCTACCAGCAATAGATGGAGGAGCCATCCTATACACACCCCTATCCAATGCCATCCAAAAGCATCCCTTGTCATCGACCAGCAAGTCATTGAGCATCACACTTCCTCCAAGCACATTCATCAGATTGACCTGGAGTTGGAATGTGTCTTTCACCTTATTATATATATAGATCTTTCCTTTATTATCATAGGCATAGATATGCTGTTGGCTATTCTTGGTCAACTTGATGTTTCTGCCACAGGCATCACTAAACTGCATATCCGTTGCCAAGGTATAGTTCCGTACCTGTTGACCATTGTACCTATCAACGCCTCGCTTGGTACTGATCCATATAGCACCATCTTCAGCCTCAACTATCGAATACACACGGGCACTTGAGATCCCATTGTCTGTATTGAGATTCGACAACATCAGCATATTGCGGGTCAAATGTTCCTGTGCATGGAGCTGTGAACACAGCACCATGCACAAGAGCCACAGGAAACCAACCTGCAATCTTAGTAAATATGACAAGCCTTTATTTTTCATTTCGATGATGATTCCAAGTGCTATTTCCATTATTTCTTAATTTTTTGCTAAAATAATGTTTTTATGAGACAATTCAGCAGAAGATACGAAATCTTGTGCTTATTTAACTATTCTGCGATGTTTTTTCCTTATTAAGCCTATACTCAGATTCGCATGCTGCGGAAAATGATATTTCGCAAGTATTAAACCTAAAACGGTCATTAGATCGTTAAATGTAATTTTTAGAATTGCTTGCAACCTTTTGTTTTTATAAGGCATCTTTTGTCTGTTCTTAATCGTCAGAAACTATGCAAAGATTACAAACGGTTTGTTTGCCAGAATCATTGGCAAAATTAGTGCACTTACCGTTTTGCAATACGCAAACTTTATAAACAATAAGCCCATCGGCAGAATTAAGTATGCACTAAATTAATTCCGACAACGGGTTCTTAAGTAGGTATTGTACAACATTTCCGATTCATGGCATAAGTTCTCCCATAAGCGACGAAGTACAATATACTGAGCCAATGTTCAAATCATACTCCCCTCACCTTTTTGCTGCTGAGCCAAAAACGGCCGTAAAAAAGAGAGGATAACCCGAAAAAAACTCCCATCCGACATATAGTCGGACGGGAGCCAAAAAAAATAATAATATGAAAGAAATTACAGATTACAGATTACTGTTTGCCCTTGTATTTGTTGCAGCAGCCCGTACCGTCGAAACAGTGAGTGCAGACTTTGCATTTAGGCAGACCGATGGCCTTGACCAGCGTTTCGAGTTTGTTGAAACGCAGCGAAGTCAGTCCCAGGCGTTTACGGATGGCCTCAACCAACTTTTCGTACTCTGGTGTGCCTGTAGTGGCGTATTTTTCGAGATTTTTGTTCGGGTCGCCCTCAATTTCGCCAATGAGCTGACGGGTAATCAGTTCCATTTCGCTCTTCGACGAGGTGAAGCCGATGAACGGACAGCTATAGATGAGCGGCGGACAGGCAATGCGGATGTGTACCTCGCGTGCGCCGTCGTCGAACAGCACGTTCACGTTGTCGCGCAACTGCGTGCCGCGCACAATCGAGTCGTCGCAAAAGAGCACGCGTTTGCCGTTGAGCATATCGCGGTTGGGAATGAGCTTCATTTTGGCCACGAGTGCACGCAAATCCTGCGTAGGCGGGGTGAATGAACGCGGCCAGGTGGGCGTGTACTTTGAAATGGCACGCTGGTAGGGTTTGCGCATACCGGCTGCATAGCCCAGTGCCATGCCTACGCCCGAATCGGGGATGCCGCAAACGCAGTCGACGTCGGTGTCGTCTTCGGCAGCCATCATCTCGCCATTGTCGTAGCGCATTTCCTCAACGTTGCGTCCTTCGTAGGTCGAAGTGGGGAAACCGTAGTACACCCAGAGGAAGGAACAAATTTGGCAATGTTCCTGCGGTGCGCGCAACTGTTCGATGCTGTCGGCACGCAAATACACGGCTTCGCCCGGTCCGAGGTCGCGCACGGTTTGGTAGTCCAGGTTGGGGAACGAGGTGCTTTCGCTCGTCACGGCGTAGGCCCCGTCTTTTTTACCGATGATTACGGGCGTGCGACCCCAGTCGTCGCGCACGGCAATGATACCTTCTTCGGTGAGCAGCAGCATGGAGCATGAACCTTCGATGTGGCGGAACACATTTTCGATACCCTCGGCAAACGTTTTACCCTGAATGAGCAGCAATGCCACGAGTTCGGTCTGGTTGGTTTGTCCCGATGAAAGTTCGGCAAAGTGCTGGTTCTGTTCGAGCAATTCGGCAGTGAGCTGTTCGATGTTCGTTATTTTTGCAACAGTGACGATGGCAAAACGCCCCAGGTGCGAGTTAATAACGAGCGGTTGTGCGTCGGTATCGCTGATAATGCCGATGCCCGCATTGGCACCCTTGAACTTGGAGAGTGCCGGTTCGAATTTTGAGCGGAAGTAGGCATTTTCAAGGTTATGAATGGAGCGTGTAAAACTTTTGGTCGTCGGGTTGTAAGTAGCCATACCGCCCCGGCGAGTGCCCAGATGTGAGTTGTAGTCAGTGCCGTAAAATAAGTCGGCTACGCAGTCGAGCTGCGAAACTGTTCCAAAAAAACCTCCCATAATGCTGGTGTGTGAATTGTTAGTTGGTGTATTGTGCGTGCTATGTCAACCCGTCGTTCCGGCTGTCGATCTTCAGTGTGCCCGACGATGCGAAAACAAAGAGTTGAGGTAGCAAAATTACGCCAACCCCCTTAATGTGCAAAGCCCTGATGCGGATTTTTTCATTCGTTAGCCAAAAAACCATTATTTATGCAACACTTCGTAAACTTTGGTTGGCAAAAAAGGAAAAGCCACCCTCATACGAGGCTGGGATTTTAAAGTCTATAATTCGGAAATATTGGAAGAAAATACTGATGTAGCCATAACCTGCTGCGATGCGGAAAGAAGGGCTGACGTGGCGGTAAACATGAACGTAACCGAGGTGCGCACTTTAAGAAGTCGTCTAAACTGTTCTGACAAAGATTTGAGTTGGAGTTTTATCTCCTCTACATTCAATTTTCACCTTTCTTTTTGGTTGTTTTTTGATCTTTCATCGGTCGTGTAGCTCGCTACACTCCCTCTTCAAGGCCCAAAAACACCTCAAAAATAAAGGCAAATCTTGAAATTCATAAAAATTCAGACGACTTCTTAAGCCCGAATCTTCACAAACGAAGGTTTAACGAAAAAGATTTACGCAATCTGCGAAGTTGCAAATATTTTTGTGTACTTTTGCTTTTGCTATCGCGAAGCCGGGCCACCGTATGCCCCGATGCCAGGCAGCAGAACGACATGCAGCGCTACAGTTTGGCACACCACGGCTTCGTAATTTGCAAACTAACATTATTCATAACAATGGACGACTATCACGCGGAAAATAACGTTTGATACCGACCGAAACAGGCTCTTGCTCTCTATTATTTATATTTGTAGTGTAAGCCGCCGTTCGGTCGGCAGGTTTACCATGTCATTACGTTAGCATCCGCCAAGAACCTGTTTTTATGCGTACTTACTGGAATTACAACAAAACGCTGAGAACCATGGAGGAATGGGCTCCCGACTGCTGGACGCAGGTGACCTGCCCTACTCCCGAAGATGAGGATTACCTGATTAACGAACTCAAAGTGCCCGACTACTTTCTCGATGACATCCGAGATAAGGACGAACGCTCGCGCTATGAGTACGACGAGGGGTGGTCGCTCATCATTTTGCGTATCCCCTACGTGAAAGAAGTGGCCTCGCGTACGCCGCACACTACCATCCCGATGGGTATTATCCTGAACAAGGGCGTGTGTATCACGGTGTGCAATTACGAAACGAACATGATGATTGATTTCGTTTCGTATCAGCAAAAGCGCAACCAGGGATTTACCGACTCGGTCGACCTCGTGTTCCGCCTGTTCCTTTCGTCGGCCGTGTGGTACCTGAAACGGCTCAAGCAAATCAATATCCTGATTGAAGAAGCTAAGCGCAACCTGGACCGACAGGTAGACAACGAGGACTTGATCGGCCTGTCGCGACTGCAGGACAGCCTGACGTATTTCATCACCTCAATCCGCGGTAACGAAACCTTGCTCTCGAAACTGAAATTCAAGCTGCCCGTCGACGAACTCGATGCCGACCTTATCGAGGACGTGACCATCGAGATGAACCAGGCACGCGAAACCACGAACATCTACACAAACATCCTTGACTCGACCATGGAAACTTATGCCAACATTATCAACAACAACATGGCCGGCGTGATGAAGCAGATGACGAGTATTTCCATTATCCTGATGTTCCCCACGCTTATTGCCAGTATCTTCGGTATGAACCTGATTAGCGGCATCGAGGAATCGTGGTGGGGCTTCCCGTTGGTTATCATCCTGTCGATTGTAATTACCGGCCTGTTTTATGGCCTATTCCGCTGGAAAACTTGGATTTAAAGCCCCGCCTGTTCACTTTTAGGCGTGAAAATTTGGCTGATACAATAAAAATAACTTTATTTGCCACCTATTTTGTGCTCAAAGACCCTAGTGCGGCCTTGCCCGAACAACAGGGTTTGGGCACAGTACCTTATAATTGCTACCGATAACGGAGGAACCTTGCATCGCCCTTGATAAACTTAGAACTACTGAAACATTTTAGAACTCGGGGCTCATGCGGCCAATTCCCCCTTTTACAGACCCTTTCCTATTTATTATGGACGAAATTAAAAACACTACTGAAGTAGAGGTAAACAACGTGCAGCCCACTGAGGCTGAAGCCACTGTTTGCAATGAGGCAATGCCTGCTGAGGCTAAGCAAAACGAAAAAGCTGAACCCACCACCAAGGCCGAAGTCATCGAGGCCCTGAAGGACATTGTTTACAATGGTGGGGACGTGGAACGTGCTACGCTTGAACACCTCAAAATGCTGTACTACCGCATTCACAATGCCGAAGTAGTGGCCGCTCGCGATAAATTCGTTGGCGATGGCGGCAATGCCGAGGACTTTATTCCTGCTCCGGATGCCGACGAAGAAAACTTCAAGGCTCAGCTCGCACTCATTCGCGAAATGAGAAGCAAAGCTGCTGAAGAACTTGAAAAAGAAAAGCAGGATAACCTGCAACGCAAACTCGAAATCATTGACCGCATCAAAGAATTGGCGGCTACGGCCGAAGAGGCTGACAAGGGTTTTGAAGAGGTAAAGAAACTTCAGGCTGAATGGAAGGAAATTAAAACCGTTCCGGCTGAACGTGCTACCGAACTCTGGAAAAACTACCAGCTCTATACCGAACAGTTCTACGACCAACTGCACCTGAACCACGAAATGAGAGCCTACGATTTCAAGAAGAACCTGGAAATCAAAACGCACTTGTGCGAGGCTGCTGAAAAACTGGCTGAGGTGGAGGACGTGATTTCGGCTTTCCACCAGCTGCAAAAACTGCATCAGGAATTCCGCGAAGCCGGACCGGTGGCTAAGGAACTGCGCGACGAAATCTGGAAACGTTTCAAAGATGCGTCGACCGTTATCAACAAGCGTCACCAGGATCACTTCGAGGGACTGAAGGCGCGCGAGGAGGAAAACCTACAAAAGAAAACGGCTCTCTGCGAAAAGGTGGAGCAACTGCAACTCGATGACTTGAAAACCTATGCACAGTGGGACGAAATGTCGAAGCAGATTATCGAACTGCAGGCTGAATGGAAAACCATCGGCTTCACACCGCGCAAGGTGAACAACGAAATCTTCGACCGCTTCCGCGCGGCTTGCGACCGTTTCTTCCAGGCCAAAACGGCTTACTTCAAGGCTAACCGCGAAAAACTCAGCGCTAACCTCGCTGCCAAAAACGCACTCATCGAAAAGGCTGAGGCTCTGAAGGATAGCACCGACTGGGGAGCTACGACGAATAAGTTCGTGGAACTGCAAAAGGAATGGAAAACCATCGGACCGGTGGCTCACAAAATTTCGGATACCATCTGGAAGCGCTTTAACGATGCTTGCAACTACTTCTTCGACAAAAAGAACGAGGCTAACAAGGGGCAGCGCAAGGAGGAAGAGGCTAACCTCGAACTGAAAAAGGCGGTGATTGCCGAAATCGAAAAACTGGCTGCTGAACCGGGCGACAACTTGCTGCAGAGCATCCGCGAATTGCAGGCTAAGTGGAACGAAATTGGTCATGTGCCTTTCAGCAAAAAGGAAAAAATGTACCGCCGCTACCGCGAACTCTGCGACAAAGTGTACGACACGCTGCACGCTACGGCCGGCAAAAGAAGAATGGACAACTTTAAGCGCAACGTGGCCGAAAAGGGTGGCAACGAACTGACGCGCGAACGCAACCGCTTGCAAAACGTGCTCGACGCTAAAAAGCAGGACATTCAAAACTACGAAACGAACCTTACCTTCTTCCGCTCAAGCTCGAAAAAGGGTAACTCTATTGTGGCTGACATCGAAAAGAAAATTGAACGCCTCAAGGATGACCTGAAGGAAATCACGGAAAAACTCAAAACCGTGAACGAGCAAATCAAGGCTGAGGAAAAGAAATAAACCTCTAACGCGTGGGGGCTGTGCGTACTTGGGTACGCATAGCGCCGCGCTTTGATGCGCAGCACACACTACTGCGCGCTACATACTTTTTACTTTCTATCCAACAAGCAATGAGACGATGAGGCTAACCTTTGTTCAATCCTTATTTTCTCATTGCTTGTTGGCGGTAATTAAAGCAATTACATCAATCCTAATTCATACCACACACAAATGGCTAAAAAAGCACTTCTTATGATTCTCGATGGTTGGGGCATTGGTAAGCACAACCACGGCGACGTAATTTTTGAAACTCCCACTCCTTTCATGGATTCGCTCCATGCCAACTATCCTAACTCGGAACTGCTGGCTTCGGGCGAGAACGTGGGTTTGCCCGACGGACAGATGGGTAACTCTGAGGTAGGTCACTTGAACATCGGTGCCGGACGCATCGTTTATCAGGACTTGGTGAAGATTAACCGTGCTTGCGCCGATGGCTCCATCATGCAGAATCCGCAAGTGGTGGCTGCTTACGAATATGCCAAAAAGAACGGCAAGGGCTTGCACCTCATGGGCTTGACCTCAACCGGTGGTGTACACTCTTCGCTCGACCACTTGTTCAAACTCATCGAAATTGCCAAGGAATATGGCGTGGCTGAACACACTTACGTTCACTGCTTCATGGACGGCCGCGACACCGACCCGAAGAGCGGTAAGGGCTTCATCGAAAGTTTGCAGGGCGTTTGCGATGCCAACGGTGCACACATTGCCAGCATCGTGGGCCGCTTCTATGCCATGGACCGCGATAAGCGTTGGAACCGTGTGAAGGTGGCTTACGACCAGCTGGTTGAAGGCAAGGGCCGTCAGGTAACCGACATGGTGGCTGGCGTACAGAGCTGCTACGACTCTGACTCGGAAGAGCACAAGAACACCGACGAATTCATGGAACCGTTGGTAAATGCCAACGTCGACGGACGCATCAAGGAAGGCGACGTGGTTATTTTCTTCAACTACCGCAACGACCGCGCCAAAGAACTTACCGTGGTGCTGACGCAGCAGGATATGCCCGAAGAAGGTATGCACACCATTCCCGGCTTGCAGTACTACTGCATGACGCCGTACGATGCTTCGTTCACGGGTGTTCACATCCTCTTCCCGAAAGAGAACGTGCAGAACACGCTCGGCGAATACTTGGCTTCGAAGGGACTGAAACAGCTGCACACGGCTGAAACCGAAAAGTATGCACACGTTACCTTCTTCTTCAACGGTGGACGCGAAACTCCGTACGAAGGCGAGGAACGCATCCTCGTGGCTTCACCCAAGGTGGCTACTTACGACCTCAAGCCCGAAATGTCGGCTTTCGAGGTGAAGGACAAACTCGTTGCTGCTATCAAGGAGGATAAGTTCGACTTCATCGTGGTGAACTTTGCCAATGGCGACATGGTGGGTCACACCGGCATTTACGAGGCTATCGAAAAGGCTGTCAAGGCGGTTGACCAGTGTGTGAACGAGGTGGTTACGGCTGCTAACGAAACTGGCTACGAAACCATTATCATTGCTGACCACGGTAATGCTGACAACGCTATCAACGAGGACGGCACGCCCAACACGGCTCACTCGCTGAACCCCGTTCCCTTTATCTATGTAACGGAGAACAAGAATGCCAAGGTGAAGAACGGTGTGTTGGCCGACGTAGCTCCTTCTATCCTCCACATCATGGGCTTGGAACAACCTGCTGACATGACGGGTGTGAACCTGATCGAGGACTAATCTTCTTGGTTCTGCAGGCATCTGCTTATTTTAATGCCCGGACACGATTGCCACTTGCCAAAGTGGTTATTGTGTCCGGGCTTTTTTTGTATCTGCGGATAATAAGAAAAGCGTACACGCCCTTGTAACAAATGCAAAGCGACATGACGAATGCGTAACGCTCTGATTGCAAGAAAGGGTCAAAACCGTTAAGTTTGGCGGGTTCGTGAGTTTGTAACCAAACGGCAAGGTTAGCGCAACATGACGCTCCTACTTTTGCACCAGACATAACAAATGTTTCACTCTTAACTCAACGCTTAACTTATGAATTTTTTGGGTATGATGAAAGTAGGTGCCATGATGGCACTGCTTTCGACCGGTGTTTCACCCGTGTGTGCACAGCAACTGACACTTGATGCCAAGAACTACACCACGCCTTCGTGGACGAAACTGACCCGTTTGATGACTCAGATGCAAAGTGCCTCGCAGCCCTACAGCATCAACATGACCGTGAACGGTGACCCGAAAACTCAACTCGGTTTTGCCTGGTTCACCAACCCCGATGTGAAGAAAGGCAAATTGCAAATTGTGGAAAAGGCCGATGCTGCCGAAGCCGATTTTGCTCAGTCCACCTTGACGGTTGAAGCAGTGTCGGCCGACGTGAAGGACCTCAACTACGTGATTGCCAAAAACAATGTAGAAGGCATTGAGGCCAACTCAAAGCGTTCGTACACCAGCCACAAGGCTTTGGCCGTGAACCTGAAGCCCGGCACCACCTATTCGTTCCGCGTGGGCAACGAAGATTCCTGGAGCGAAATTGGCCACTTTACCACGGCTGCTGAATCGTACGACAAAAACGAAGGTTTTTCGTTCATCTATATCACCGACACGCAGGCACAGAACGATGGTATGTTCGATGTGTCGCAGAAAACAGCTCATGCTGCCCAGAAAATGGTGTCGGATGCCCGTTTCGTATTGGTAAACGGTGACTTGGTTGAAACTTCGGGTACCAACAACTCGGAGTGGGAATATGAACAGTGGTTCAGCACCATGCAGGACATTTGGATGAACTATCCGCTGGTAGTGGCTCAGGGTAATCACGACACAAGTTCGAACGCAAACTTTTCGTGGCATTTCAACACCGACACCAGCTTCAACAAGCAGTCGGCTGTACCCACCACGATGGAAGGCACTGTGTACTCGTTCGTGCAGGGGGATGCCCTTTTCCTGGTGGTTAACTACGAGGACTACAAGAAGGAAGGCTACTTTGCAGCCCTTACCAAGTGGATGAAGGAGCAAGTTGAAGCGCACAAGGATGTGAAATGGCGCATTGCCACGTTCCACAAAAATATGTTTACGGGTAGCCGCTCGCACCAGAGCGACAAAGACGGCCGTTTGGTACGCGAAAACATGTTGCCCGTGTTCGATGAACTCAACATCGACCTGGCACTCCAGGGTCACGACCACATCTACGAAGTAATCGGCCCGGTTAACAATAGCACTAAGCAGCTGGTGGCCGGTGCTACCGAGGAAGTGGAAACCGTTGAACCGGGTGGCGTGCGCGAAAACATGACCGGAAAACAGGGCGGTGTGTTCAATGTAAACGATGGTACGCTCTACTTCCTGAACAATTCGGCCGGTAAGAAAAAGTATGAACCGCGCGACGAACAGGCCATGATTGATGCCTATACTTCGCACCAGGTTGAAAATTATTGGGGACTGTTTTCTGGAAAATTCGGACAAACCGGTGAACCTACGTTCAGCGACATCAAGGTGACCACTGATACCATTTTCGTGAGCACGTACACGGTGAACGACGCGGGTACTCCTTCGCTCTACGACTCGTTCAAGGTGATTAAACAGGAAAAATTGCCTGAAGCTGTGGGTCAGGCTACACAGACGGACGTAAAAATTTACGTAGAGGGTAACGACATTGTAATCAATGGCGTTGAACCCGAAAAGGTGAGTGTGTATGCTTCAGACGGCATGATTGTGCGCGAACAAAGCGGACAGACTGTCAGCACGCGTAACCTCGTTCCGGGCCTTTACATTGTGAAGGCTGTGAAGGGCAACAAGAGCTATTACGGCAAAGTGGTGCTGGAATAGACTGAAGCATTGAGTTGAAATTCCACCTTTTATTTCACCTCTCATTTTCGCCAAACAATAATTCCCATTTCCTTTTCACGTTTGGAGCGTGAAAGGAAATGGGAATTTTTATTTACCTCTGTAACGTTTGGCATGGGTAAATCGCTGAACTGCCCCGATACCTTCATTGCAAATGTTAAACGAATCAGTAGCAAAAAGGTGTGGGAACTGTAGCATTTGGGTGAGGCAAAACGTGGTTGCTTCGTACATTTTGAGAATCGGCAAGAGATAAAATGTCATATCCCGATTTCATTGTTTTTCGCGTGTGGAAAACGCATCGGAATGCCCGTAAATAAAGGGCTGAATGCCGATTTTAGGGTGTGGAAAACTTTCGAGGTGCAATATTAGGCAGCCAAAAAATTTGAATTTCGGGCTGTGCATGTTGTATCTATGCCTACGGCGAAGTCAGGCTGCACTTTAGCCTTGACGGATGAAAAAACAATATTCCTTATTGATTCATTCAGCGTTCTTTGACATTTTGTTACCACAGAAAGTAAGGCAGGTAGGCCTGTCTGAAACCCGGGATTCGTCGTTGAGCTTTACCACACGTTTTGCGACTGAGCCTGTTAAACAGCTATCTGCCGTGTAAGTAAACTTACATAAAGTTACTGTTTTTCAGTAGGTTTTGGCTGCTCTCCGGCATTTTCGACCGGCTGCTGTTCGTCGGGGGCATTTTCCGCCTCGTCGGTTTGTGTCGCCTCGTTGTTGCCCAACACTGTACGCAGTTTGTTGAGCGGATTGGCAGAATAGGGTTCTTCGATATACACGCCCGCATTTTTGGCCATGGCCACCGTCTGTTCGTCGATGCCGTCGGCCGGCACGTCGGTTTCGCCCACCACATAGCGTTTGTAGTATTCAATAGCCAGCGTAGTTACGGGCAAAGCCAAAATCAGGCCCATGATACCGAAGGCATAACCCCACACTGACAGCGAAAGGAGGATGATGGCTGGCGGAAGGCCCATGATGTGCCCCATGATACGTGGGGTGAAAATGGTGTCCTGCAATATTTGCACCACGATGTAGACCAAGGCAATCAGGCAGAGCAAGCCCCAGAAGTTTTGCCCTGTTTCGGCAGCTTTGAGCAATGCGAGCAAGGCCGCCGGCACCACGCCTACCAGCTGCAAATAAGGTACGAAACTGATGACACCAATGAGGCAGCCCAGGGCAATGGGCAGGGGAAAATCGACCAGGGCAAAACCTATGCTGAACATCACACAGTTGCTCAAAGCAATGAGTGCCTGTCCGCGGAAATAACCCGCCATGCAGCGTTCGACGTCGGCCACAAAGCGCGTGGCAAAAGGACGCTTCGAGGGCGGAATAAAGGTAATCCACGAATTGGCGTACTTTTCGTAATCGGTGAGCAGGAAGAGCAAATAGAGCAGGCCGATTAGCGAGGCGGCAAAGTTGATGATAATGCCGGCCGTACTCCACAACAGTTCCCAAACGCGCGGCACGGTGTTCTTGATGGCTGTCACCACATCCTCGTGTTGTAGGAATTGTTCGATTTTGTATTCGTTGACGTGTTCGTTCAGAAACTTCTGCACGGGTTGCGGAATACCGTCGGCATTTCCCCCTGCCTGGATGTAGCTCAGCGCCACATCCTTGAGGTGCGTAATTTCGCTGAGCATGGGCGGAATCACAATGTAAACAAATGTGCCGAGCGCCGCAATGGTGAGCGAAATGGTGAGAAAAATAGCCAAGAAGCGGTTGTGCAGCCGTTTGTGCAACTGCCGCACCAGGGGGTAAAGCAGGTAGGCCGCCACCCATGCCACGAAAAAGGGAATGAGCACGCCGCTCAGGGCGTAAATCATGGCAAAAATGCCCCCGATAATGACCAGCGCAATGATGCCGCGAATAAAACGGTCGAAGGTGATAGGCGACTGTCCGCCTACTCTGAAGTTGTTCATCGAAGTGTTTTTGTTGATAAATCAGTAAGCCCAACCGACAGCTAAGCATGGCAAAAAGTCATTCAAAGCAGCGGTTCACATGGCAAAAGTATCTATTCTATTTGAAAAAGCGAGGAAATCTGCAACAAATTGTTTGTCCGAAACTAAAATAGCTCTATATTTGCACCATGGGAACATTATATTTAGTGCCCACTCCGGTGGGAAACCTTGAGGATATCACCCTGCGTGCGCTGCGTATACTGAAAGAGGCCGACCTTGTGCTGGCCGAGGATACACGCACTTCGGGCATTCTGCTCAAGCACTATGAAATCAAGAACCAGTTGGTGGCTCACCATAAGTTTAACGAACATCAGACGGCTGAGGCCTTTGCTGCCCGTATGGCCGGAGGCGAAATCATGGCGTTGGTGTCGGATGCCGGCACGCCGGGAATTTCCGACCCTGGATTCATGTTGGTTCGCGCCTGTGTGGCTCGCGGTGTCACGGTGCAGTGTCTGCCCGGTGCCACGGCTTTCGTTCCAGCACTGGTGGCTTCGGGCTTGCCTTGCGAACGCTTTTGCTTCGAGGGCTTCCTGCCGCAGAAAAAAGGACGCAACACGCGCTTGCAATCGCTCGTTCAGGAGGAACGCACCATGATTTTTTACGAATCGCCTTACCGCGTGGTCAAAACATTGGCGCAGTTCGTTGAATTTTTCGGAGCCGAACGCCGCTGCTCGGCTTGCCGCGAAATTTCGAAACTTCACGAAGAAAGCGTGCGCGGAACATTGGCCGAGGTGTTGGCGCATTTCACTGAAAACGAACCGCGTGGAGAGTTCGTTATCGTGGTCGAAGGATGTGAACCACCGAAAAAAAGCAAGAAAAATAAAGAATCGCAATCCTGCGAATAATTCACTTTTCGACATGGTCGTACTGAAACTATGACTTCAGTTTACCTTTTACATGATTTAAAACACTATGGGATTTAACGTGCCATGTCCTAATAACCCTACAGTTATGAAGAAAATTTTATTACTGCTCGCTGCCGTTTGCACATTGTCGTTTGCCATGTCGTGCAGCACGAAAAAGGAAAAAGAACAGGAAAGCAAAGATCCGAATGCCGAAACCATCGATTCGCTCCGTCAGGCATTGACTCAGTCGCAAAATGAGTCGAACGACTTGATTGAAACGCTTTCGCAAATTCAGGATGGCTTCGACCAAATAAACGAGGCCGAGGGACGTGTGAGCGTTGAAAACAAGCAGGGCGAACGCGCCAACAAGCAGGCTATCATCGAAAACATGGAGTTCATTCAGCGCACCATGAAGCTGAACCGCGAACTCATCTCGAACTTGCAACAGCAACTGCGCAACGCGAACCAAAGCGACAAACGCACCAAGGCTAAACTCGAGGAAATGGTGAACAACTACAACAAACAACTCGAGGACAAGCAAAAACAAATTGACGAACTCCGCGCACAGCTGGCTGAACGCGACATCAAAATTGCGGAACAGGGCGAACAAATCAATGCGCTCAATACCAGCGTGAACGACTTGAGCCAAAAGAACGAGGAAAAGGCGCGCACCGTGGCTGCTCAGGATAAGGAACTCAACACGGCTTACTACGTGTTCGGTACGAAAAAGGAACTTCGCGAACAGCGTATCCTGAAAAGTGGCGATGTACTGAAAAGCAACGACTTTAACAAGGATTACTTTACGCGTATCGACTTGCGCGTGACAAAGCAAATCCGTTTGTACTCAAAGAGTGCTAAACTCATGACCAATCACCCGGCTGGTTCGTACACGCTCGAAAAGGATGCTCAGAACCAGTATGTACTCCGTATCAACAATCCCCAGGAATTCTGGAGCGTGAGCAAGTATTTGGTTATCATCGTGAAATAAACGGTTACGCTACTTGCCAAACAAACGAGGTTGCCGAACGTGCTGCGCGCATTGCACAGACGCTCGGCAACCCCTTTGCGATAAGGACGGAAGTGCCCCAAACCGCGCAGACTGACAAAACAGCTGTTCTGACTGCTGTTCCTGCCACTGCACGTTTGCAGCACTTCTGTTCTTTTTGCATAAGTATATTCACTCACATATTCTACCATCACTAAAAAAAACATTACCGTGTTAACTCATCACAAAGCCATTTTGCGTTTAGGTGTTCCCATAGCCATTGGGCAGCTGGGCGTAATCATCATGGGTTTTGCCGACACCATGATGGTGGGCCGCTACAGCACTGATTCGCTGGCCGCCGCCTCGTTCGTCAACAGCGTGTTCAACCTCATTACCTTCCTGCTCATGGGCTACAGCTACGGCCTTACGCCACTGGTCAGCTCGCTTTTCGGCCAGGGCCGTAAACTCGAAGCCGGAGGCATACTCAAACAAGCTGTGGCTGCCAACATGCTCTTTGCTCTGCTGCTCTGCACCATCATGGGTGTGGGCTATTTCTTCCTGGACCACATGGGGCAGCCCGCCGAAATCATGCCACTTGTACGCAGCTATTATCTGGTGGTGTTGGTGTCGATGATTTTTGTGGCACTGTTTAACTGTCTGCGTCAGTTTACCGATGGCATTACCGAAACCAAAACCGCTATGTGGGCTCTGCTCACGGGTAATGCGCTGAACATCGTGGGCAATTATCTGCTCATTTACGGTGTGGGGCCCTTTCCCGAACTCGGTTTGCTGGGTGCCGGCCTGAGTACCCTGTTTTCGCGTATTGTCATGGCCCTGATTCTGCTGGGCGTACTGCTGATGCGCCAACGCTATGCCGTTTACCGTCAGGGAGTGAGCGAAACCCCGCTGCGTTGGTCGGGACTTTGGCACATCAACAGCCAGTCGCTCCCCATTTCGTTGCAAATGGGTATGGAAAGCGGTGCGTTTACCTTCACAGCCATCATGGCCGGTTGGATTGGAGCCGTTGACCTTGCCACGTTCCAGGTGATGGTAACCATCGGTACCCTCGGCTTCCTTTTCTATTACAGCTTTGGTGCCGGACTGAGCATCCGCGTGGCCACCTTCTACGGTTTGCACGACTGGGAACACGTGCGACTTTCCACCCGAGCCGGATGCCACATTTTGCTGGGTATGGCCGCTTGTTCGTCGCTCATCTTTTTGCTGTTCGGCGAATTCCTTATCCGCGTCTTTACGAGCGACCCCGAAGTTGTGGTGCTGGCTGTCAGCCTCATCCCACCCCTCATTCTTTATCAGCTCGGCGATGCCATGCAAATCTGTTACGCCAATGCCCTGCGCGGCACCTCACACGTCATGTCGATGATGTGGATAGCCTTTATCAGCTACATTTTGGTAAACATCCCTGCCGGCTACATCCTGGCCTTCCCCCTCGGCATGGGCATTTACGGCCTGTTCATTGCCTTCAGCCTTGGTCTGTTTGTAGCAGCCGCGCTTTTCCTGTCGCATTACCGCAGCGTGATGCGCAAGGCCGAAAGCCAAGTGGCCTGAGTAACTAATGCCTTTGGGTGTCAGTAAATGTTTGGCGAAACAAGTGAGCATGTGTTCAAATATAAAAATACTTCGATAGAATGCTATAAATAGAAGTCGTCTAAACTTTTCTGACGAAGATTTAATTTGGAGATTTATCTCTTCTAAATTCAATCTTTACCTTTCTTTTTGGCCGTTTTTTGACCTTTCATCAGTCGTGTAGCTCGCTACACTCCTTTTTCAAGACCCAAAAACGCCTCAAAAATTAAGGCAAATCTTGAATTTCATAAAAGTTCAGACGACTTCATAATTTTGATTACCTACTTATACCATACTTTTCAACATCTACTTAGAAAAAAAATATAACTTTGCAATGCAAAAAAGACGGCAAGCACCGCAAGGCACTGCCGTCTTTCTCACACTCTCAAAGTATAACCCCTTACATGAAATTATTTTTCACTCTTCTGTTTCTCGCAATTTCCGCGTTTCAGAGCGTCTGCGCCCAGGGCAGTGTGCTGCCCAAACGCGAATTTCGCGGTGCGTGGATTCAAATGATCAATGGTCAGTTCCAGGGCATGAGCCGCAGCGAAATGCAAAAGAATCTGACCAACCAGCTCAATGTGATGCAGCGGTGTGGCATCAATGCCATCATCTTTCAGGTGCGCGGCGAGGCCGATGCCATGTACCAATCCGCCTACGAACCTTGGACCCGTTTCCTTTCGGGACGACAGGGAACGCCTCCTTCGCCTTATTGGGACCCTCTTGCCTGGATGGTCGACGAATGTCATAAGCGCGGCATGGAACTGCACGCTTGGATCAACCCCTTCCGCGCCAAGACCAAGGGTACGCGCGAACTTTCTACGCGCCATCCCTACGTGAAGAACCCCGAACGCTTTTTTGAGTACGACGGTCTTTACCTCTTCGACCCGGGACTGCACGAGAACCGCGTTTACATTTGCCGAATTGCTGCCGACATTGTGCGCCGTTACGACGTTGACGGACTGCACATCGACGACTATTTCTATCCCTATCCCGTGTCGGGCGTACAAATTCCCGATCAGGCCACTTACCGCGCACACAGCAACGGCATTGCCGACATCAAGGACTGGCGACGCTACAACGTGAACCAGTTTATCGAAATGCTGCACGACTCCATTCGCGCCGTGAAGCCCTGGGTGAAATTTGGCGTCAGCCCCTTCGGCATTTACCACAATACCCGCGGCGGTTCGAACCTGCCCGGTTCAAAAACGGCCGGATTGCAAAACTACGACGACCTTTATGCCGATGTGCTTTACTGGATTAACAAAGGTTGGGTGGATTATACCGTGCCCCAGCTCTATTGGGAAATTGGTCACCGCACGGCCGACTACGAGGAACTCATCAAGTGGTGGAGCCGCTTTGCCGGAGGACGTCCGCTCATCATCGGACAGGACGTGGAACGCACTGTGCGCGCTGCCGACAAACAGAACCCCCGACGCAACCAAATGGCTGCGAAGTTTGCCTTGCAACGTTCGTTGCGCGGCATTCAGGGGTCGTGTCTGTGGTACTCGGCGGCTGTGGTACGCAACGAAGGTAACTATGCTACGGCGCTCGAAAAGGTGTATCACCGCACCCCGGCCCTTCAGCCCACCTTCCACCACATCGACGACAAAGCACCGCGCAAGCCCCGCAAAGTAAAAGCCATGTGGATGCCCGATGGATATTACCTGTTCTGGACGGCTCCCAAAGCCAAAAAAGAAATGGATGTGGCGCGTAACTACGCCATCTACCGTTTTAAGAAGGACGAGAAAATTGACTTGTTCAATGCGGAACACCTCGTGGCAATTACGCCCCTTACGCTCTACAAATTGCCTTACGACGACGGAAAAGACAAATACACTTACGTCGTAACCGCACTCGACCGTTTGCAGAACGAATCGAAGGGCGTGAAAGAAAAACTTAAACTCTAAACGACACGACATGATAAAAGCCCTCACGGATGTTACCCTTAAGAAACGCATCCGCGAGGGCATTTTTTTTTGTTCTTATAACTTACTCTTATATACAATGAAAGTACTTAAATTTGGCGGAACTTCGGTGGGAACAGCCGAGAGTTTGGCACAAGTAAAAAATATTGTCGAAGCCATTGACCAACCTGCTGTGGTGGTGGTATCGGCCCTGGGCGGCGTGACCGATCGCCTGGAAGCCCTTGCCCGTACGGCAGCCGAGGGCGACAAAGCGTATGAAACCGTTTACAGCGAACTGGCCGAACGGCATCACAAACTGGTCAAGGCCGTGGTGTGCGCCGAACGCCAAACTGACACGCTGGCACAAGTGGATGCCTTGCTCGATGAACTGCAGAGCATTCTTCACGGCGTTTGCCTCATTCAGGACCTTACCCCCAAAACCGCCAATGCCATCGTGGCCTACGGCGAACGCCTGTCGTCGGTTATCGTGACCGCCATGCTGACAGAGGCGCAGCACGTCGATGCACGCAGTTTGGTGAAGACCGTGCCGCAGAATGATAAACACCTTGTGGACTTCGGCACAACGAACAGCCTGCTCACAGCTCATTTCAGTAGGCTGCAAGGTTTGGCAGTGATGGGCGGTTTCATTGCCGCCGACTTGCAAACCGGCGTGACCACCAATCTCGGACGTGGTGGCTCGGACTACACGGCTGCTATTGTGGCCGCTGCACTCGGTGCCGAATGTCTGGAAATCTGGACCGACGTCGACGGTTTCCTCACGGCCGACCCGCGCATCATTCCCACGGCCTATACCATCGACCACCTGACCTATGCCGAGGCGATGGAACTTTGCAACTTCGGAGCCAAGGTGGTATATCCTCCCACCATTTACCCCGTTTGTCAGAAGAACATACCCATTTACATTAAAAATACCTTCCACCCCGAAGCTACCGGCAGCATCATCAGCAATAAAGCGGCGCAGAGCGAACGGCCCATTCGCGGTATTTCGTCGGTCAACGAAACCAGTATGGTCACCGTGAGCGGACTTTCCATGGTGGGCGTAATCGGTGTAAACCGTCGCATCTTTACTACGCTGGCAGCCGGAGGCATCAGCGTGTTTATGGTGGCACAGAACTCGTCGGAAACCAGTACTTCTATCTGTATGACACCTGCCGATGCCCACAAAGCCTGCAAACTGCTCGACCGCGAATTTGCCCAGGAAATAGCCGATGGTGCCATGAACCGCGCTGCGCTTTCCGATGGACTGGCCAGTGTGGCTGTAGTGGGCGAACGCCTGAGCAAGCGTCCCGGTATTGCCGGCCGTCTGTTCAGCGTGCTCGGCCGCAACGGCATCAGCATCAGTGCCGTGGCCATGGGGGGCAAGGAGCTGAACCTTTCGTTTGTGGTGGAGCGTAGTCAGCTGCGCAAAACGCTGAATGTGCTGCACGACAGTTTTTTTCTGAGTGAGCACGAGGACCTCAACCTGTTCATTTGCGGCACCGGCACTGTGGGAGCAAGCCTCATGCAGCAAATTGCCGCCCAACGCGAACAGCTGCTGCGCGAAAAAGGACTGAAGCTCAACATCGTGGGCATCAGCGGACGCAGCCGCGCTGCTTACAACCGCGAAGGCATTGACCCGGCACACTATACCGAGGCTATGCAGCAAGGGGGCGAAGGCGGTGTGGAACGCATGATGCGCGAAATTGCCGAAATGAACATTTTCAACTCTGTGTTCGTGGATTGCACCGCCAGCCAGGAAGTGGCCGACCATTACGAAGATTTGCTCCGCCGCAATGTCAACATCGTAGCGGCCAATAAAATCGGAGCCTCATCGGCTTACGAACATTACGCACTGCTGAAGCGAACGGCGCGCGAACGCGGTGTGAAGTATCTGTTTGAAACGAACGTCGGCGCGGGGCTTCCCATCATCAGCACCATCAGCGACCTCTTGGCCTCGGGCGACCGCGTACTGGGCTTCGAAGCCGTATTGAGCGGCACGCTGAACTATGTGTTCAACACTCTTAGTGCCGACATTACCTTTAGCCAAGCCGTACGCATGGCACAGGAAAACGGTTACAGCGAACCCGATCCGCGCATCGACCTTTCGGGCAAGGACGTGATTCGCAAACTCCTGATTTTGGCGCGCGAAAGCGGCTATCGCGTAGAGTTTGCCGACATTGCCTCGCAACCCATCATCCCTGCCTCGCTCTTCGAAGGCAGCGAAGCCGACTTTTGGCAGCAGCTTCCCGGCCTTGATGCGCATTTCGAAGCCGAACGTCAACGCTTACAGCGCGAGCATAAACGCTGGCGCTTTGTGGCTCGTTGGGCCGAAGGAAAGGGTTCTGTTGGTTTGCAGGAAATTCCGCAGGGACATCCGTTCTACAATCTGGAAGGTTCGAACAACATTCTCACCCTCACCACCGAACGCTACCGCGAATACCCCATGCTCATTCAGGGCTACGGTGCCGGAGCGGCCGTTACGGCAGCCGGTGTGTTTGCCGACATTATGCGCGTAGCCAACGTGTAACGGAAGCTTTTCATAGCCCCTCATTTGTTAAAATGCAAAAAAGCGATGAAAGTGCAGAGTATTCTCTGGCGTTCATCGCTTTTTTTTGCATCATAAAAGGAATACGTAGTTCCATCTTTCGCTCAGGCTCCTTGGGCTCAGCGCGTTTCAACGCAGCAACTGCAATGCGGTGGCACTGATGCGAATGCAGCCGTAGTCGACGATAAGGTCTAACACCTCATCCTGTAAAGTTTGCTTCATTTCCGCAGGGAAAAGGGCATCCACGTCATGCGGTTTGCCGTCAGCAAGTATTTCACGAATAAGGTTAAACACCTCCTGAGCCTTAGGCTTTTGGCGCAACAGCGCAAGGATGCGCGCAGTTTCAGTAGCCACAGCCGTTTCCGTTGATGCTGGCGTTGCAGTCGTTTCCGCCGATGTTGGCGTTTCAGTCGCTTCCGTTGTCACCGTCGGGTTATTTGTCGCTACAGCCTTCGCAACTGTTTTAGGTTGGGCAGCGTGCCTTTGCGCCAAACACACATCGCAGTGTCCGCAGTCAGTTCCTTCATCGTCGAAATAGCGCAGCAGGTAGCGGCTTCGGCATTCCGACTGTTCAGTGATGTAGCCCACCATTGCCTGAATGCGGCGCACATAGTTCTGCTTGCGCACCTCGTAAATGTCGCGACTGATTTCAATGTATTGCGTGTCGATGCGTCGCGTGGTGTAAGTAATTTGTGCCACATCCTTGTGCGGCACATAATTCACAATGCGTTTGCGCGTCAAGGCACAGAGCGTGTCGTACACCTTGGCAGGCGTGGTGTTGCAAGTATCAGCCAGGCGGTCTTCCTCGATGGCCACATAGTCCACAAAGAAGCCCCCGTTTTGGCGCATCAAAGCGTTGAGCAGTTCCTCCTCGTCGGGGCTGAGGTAGTCGATGTCGTAAAGTTCATCGCGGCGCACCAAAAACATCACGCGCGAGGAGTTTTCATCCTCCAGGCTGAAATGAATGTAGCCGGCGCGAGTGAGCAGCTGCAAGGCCGAAACAGCCACCGTAGGGTAATGATGGAAGGTGCGGCAAAAACGGTCGATATTGAAATCGAAAGTGCGCCCTTCAGCCTCGCCCTCGGCAATTTGATAGAACGAGGCAAGGTCGGCATACACCTTGCGAATGTAGTCGCGGTCGGGAAAAGTTTGCGGCACTCGCGCCTGCAGCCGTTGTACATCGCCGCGGTCGGTCAGCAGCACGGCATAGGCCGTTTGTCCGTCGCGTCCGCCGCGTCCGGCTTCTTGAAAATACGCTTCGATAGAATCGGGCACGTCCATGTGAATAACCAATCGCACGTCGGGTTTGTCAATGCCCATACCAAAGGCGTTGGTAGCCACCATCACGCGCACCTCGTCGGTTTGCCAGGCGCGCTGTCGCACATCCTTATCGAGCGAGGTTAGTCCGGCGTGAAAATACAGGGCTTCGATGCCCGAAGCCTTGAGAAACTGGGCTATTTCGCGGGTTTTGCGTCGGTTGCGCGTGTAAACGATGGCCGAACCCTTCACCGATTTCAAAATGTGCAGCATTTCCTCTTCCTTGTTTCCCGTAGGGCGCACAAAGTAGTGCAGGTTATCGCGCGCAAAACTCATTTTAAACACGTTAGGCTGCGCAAAACCCAGTTTTTCCTGAATGTCGTTGACCACTTCGGTCGTGGCAGTGGCAGTGAGCGCCAGCACCGGAACATCGGGCAGGAATTGGCGAATTTCGGCAATGCGCAGGTAGTGCGGCCGAAAGTCGTAGCCCCATTGCGAAATGCAGTGCGCCTCGTCGACGGTGATGAGGCACACCTTCATGCGCTGCACCTTGTTCATAAACAGCTGCGTGGCCAGACGTTCAGGCGAGATATAGAGAAACTTGTAAGCACCGAACACCGCATTGTCGAGTGTATTGAGAATTTCCGTTTTCGTTTGTCCCGAATACACCGCTGCTGCCCGAATGTCGCGTCGGCGCAAGTTTTCCACCTGGTCTTTCATCAGAGCAATGAGCGGCGTAACCACCAGACACATTCCATCTGTCGCCAGTGTAGGCACTTGAAAGGTAATGCTTTTTCCGCCTCCCGTAGGCATGAGTCCCAGTGTGTCGCGGCCGGCCGCAATGCTTTCAATGATGTCGCGCTGAATGCCCCTGAAATCAGGGTATCCCCAATACGAACGCAGAATTTCACGAAAATCGGTCATGTAGGTTGATATTTAATTGCTGCAGTTGGTGTGCTGTGCAGTGTGAGGTAAAAAGCAAGCAGGTGTTCAGTTGTTCGATTTCATGAGATGATTCCAACAGCTGAGCACCTGCTTACAGTTCCTATATTCATCAGCTACTTACGAGGCATTTACTTATTAGCCTCAGCAGTAGCTTCCGACGGACGAATATCGTCGATTTGCAGCTGCACCTCGCCGCGTTTATGCGTGTTTTCCTCGATGGTGTAGCAAATGTCGAAAGCCCGTTTGGTTTTGATGTATCGCGCTTGCGAACTCTGTCCGAAGGCAATGCCGTTCATCACATTGTTGCTTTTATTGTCCACCAGTTCCAGTTTGATGTGTTCCTGTCCGCGTCCCACCACCTTGCTTGTGCCGTAGTCGTAGACTTTTTTCGTACAGAACACCGGCTTCGGGTTCGACGGGCCGAATGGTGCAAACCGGCGCAACTGCTGGTAGTAGCGGAAGGTCACGTCCTTAAAGTCGATGAGCGCATCAATGTCGAGTGTAGCCTCGGTTTGTTCGTCCAGAATATGTTCCGTGACGTAATCCTCGAAGCGTCGGCTGAACTCTTCGACGTTTTCCACCGGCAAAGTCAGTCCGGCAGCGTAAGTATGTCCGCCAAAGTTTTCGAGCAAGTCGGCACAGCTTTGCACCGCCTTATACACATCGAAGCCCGACACCGAACGCGCCGACCCTGTGGCCATGCCTTCGGAACGTGTCAGCACCACCGCCGGACGATAGTATTGTTCGGTCAGGCGCGAAGCCACGATGCCGATAACGCCCTTGTGCCAGTCCTCGCTGTAAATCACGATGCTTCGGCGTTCATCAAGTCCGGGCAAATCCTTTACGCGGTCGATAGCCTCTTCGGTCATTTGCTTGTCGAGGTCCTTTCGCGCCTCATTGTAAAGGTTGATGCGTCCTGCCTTTTCGAGTGCCACCGAAAAATCCTTTTCCACCAGCAAGTCCACTGCTTCCTTACCGTTCTGCATACGTCCCGACGCATTGATGCGCGGTCCGATTTTAAAGATGATGTTGTTCATCGTCAGTTCGCTGTCAGAAAGTCCGCACACTTCGACGATAGCCTGCAGTCCGATACTCGGATTCGTGTTCAGGCAGCGCAGTCCGTGGTAAGCCAGGATGCGGTTTTCGCCCATGATAGGCACAATGTCCGAAGCAATGCTCACGGCACAGAGGTCGAGCAGCGAAGTCAGTTTGTTAAACTCAATGCCATTGCTCTGCGCAAAAGCCTGCATAAACTTAAATCCGACGCCACAGCCCGAAAGGTCGGTGTAAGGGTAATGATTGTCGCGTCGTTTCGGGTTCAGAATTGCCACGGCGCAGGGCAACGTTTCGTCGGGCACATGGTGGTCGCAGATGATGAAGTCGATGCCCAATGATTTGGCATAGGCAATTTCGTCAATAGCCTTGATGCCACAGTCGAGCACAATAATCAGGCTCACCCCCGTTTCGGCTGCATAGTTCACGCCCTTGCGCGAAATGCCATAGCCTTCCTCGTAGCGGTCGGGGATGTAGTAATCGACGTTCGAATAGTATTGCTGCAAGAATTTATACACCAAAGCCACCGCCGTACAGCCATCGACATCGTAGTCGCCATACACCATGATGCGTTCCTTGCGCCCCATGGCTTTGTTCAGGCGGTCGACAGCCGTCTGCATATCGTCCATCAGGAATGGATCATGCAGTTCCGAGAGCTGCGGACGGAAGAAGTGCCGCGCCTGCTGCACAGTGGTGATGCCTCGGTCGAAGAGGAGTTTTCCAAGCGTGGCATGGATGCCCAGCGCGTTGGCCAACTCCGCTTCCGCTTCTGCCGTGGCAGCATCGGGAGCTTCGTAGTTCCATTTGTAATTCATGTCTGTATGTCATTTTTTTATTTTTCGAAGTGAATGAAAAGGTTACTGTAAACCTGAATGGGGCCATCCGGCCTACGAGGCCATCGAAGCTGCAGCGCAAGGCAATGCACCGCAGGGCCCTTTCGTTTAACTGCTATGGCTTACACCGGAACCTCGTTTTTCGAGGTATGTACTAAGCCAAATTAGTTGGCTAAGGTATTAAAAAAAAATGAGATAGCCGATATATTTTGGCAAAACCTTTGGCGCAAAAAAAATACGGAAGAGCTTTTTGAAAACTCTTCCGTAATTTCCGATAAATTGTTTTGTTCCATGCCACACACGCAGGCAGCCCGGTTCAGCGCAGCAGTTTCAAGTAGCGCGTATAGCCCACCACGAACTGATTACGCCACGCATGGCGTTTGAGTCCGCCCAATTTGCTTTGCCGCACGTCGGCCTCGTAGCCCAAGGTTAGGCGTGCGCCCGCAAGCGGCAGGTTCACCATGGTGCGCAGTCGGTAAGTGGGACAGTTGCCGGGGTGCGTAAAGTGGATGATGCCGTCGGTATGTCCCAGCGAAAATATTTCGTAGTACGACTGTCCGTACTCCGGCGAAAACTGCGCTCCCGTCAGCTGCATATCGGCCGATAGGCGCACCGAAGCCATTTGCCGAAACAGCGGAAAGCGGTATTCAGCCAGTCCCGAGGCATTGAGCGAAATGCCCATACGCCCTTGTGCCGGATTATTCGAGCCCCGGGTATTGTAAGTAAATCCGCCCGACAGTTCAAACACCCCTCCGGCTGCCAGCCGCAGATTTGGCACGGGAAACCAGTTGTAAAGCCAACCGCCTGCAGCACTGAATTCGGCATCCCATTCCTTGCCGTCGTCGGTGGGCGAATGCCCATAAGCCAGGTGCAGTCCGTAGCGGCTCACCGTCGTCACGCGGCCCTGTCCCCAGTGTGCCCGGCGTTCGGTTCGATGCTGCGCCGCAAAGTCCGGCCCTTCATAAGTAAGAGGCGACAGGTAAGTATCGAGCACATTGGCGCGTCCGGCTCCCCAAAGCCACTGGCGTTCGGTAACGCCTTTGGGCCACCATGCGTTGTAGGGGGTGGGCTGTTGGGCAGTCAGCGTGTCGATACAGTTTTGCGCCTTGATCACGGCCGAAACCACAGTCAGGGCGCAAAACAGCAATATGCGAAAAGTTTTGAAATACATGAGCATGAAAAAGCGGAACAATGCATGGCTGCGCGTTCACAGCCGCACGAAACGCGGATTAGTTCTTTTTAGCCCCTTTGTAAATGAGTACACCTACCACCACTACGGCCAATGCCAAAATGACGTAGCCAATTTCGTGGCTGTAGCCCTTAGCCAGGTCGGCCACCTGCTGCGTAGAGCTGGCAGGATAGATGCGGTAAATGATGTAGCCCAGCAGGGCGAGCACGCTGTTCCAGATGCCGGCACCGAGTGTGGTGTAGAGCAGGAATGAGCGCAAGGGCATGCCGGCAAGTCCGGCAGGAATGCTGATGAGCTGTCGCACAGCGGGAATCAAGCGGCCAAAGAAGGTTGAGGCTGCTCCGTGTTCGCGGAAATAGGCTTCGGCATGTTCCACCTTGGCGCGGTCAATCAAGCACATGTGACCGATGCGGCTATCGGCAAATTTATACACGATGGGGCGACCCAGCCATTTTGCCAGATAATAATTGATGAGCGCACCCATGTCGGCTCCCAGGGTAGCCACCAGTACCACGAGCAGAATGTTCATGGGGCTGTCGGGCGTCATCGACAGAAAGGCCGCGGGTGGAACCACTACTTCCGAAGGAAAGGGAATGAATGAACTCTCGATGGTCATGAACACAAACACCCACCAATAATTGAGGTTGAACAACACAAAGTCAATCAGCGATTGCATAACGATGTTTCAATAATTTGATAAAATAATTTTTTAAGTAGGTGTTCAAAATTATTTTTACATTTGAATTGCGTTATTGTGCCGTAGTTGTTTGTTCTGTGCGAATGTCAGTGCAAACCGAATGCAGAGCGACGAGAGCTTGCTCTCAAGAGCTATGCTGAGGTGCAGCCTGACTTGGCGAAGCAGTGGAGCATAGCGGGCTAT
>OCHE01000305.1_pt1 | contig 72991 bp, 67 predicted proteins | sample 1538681 | NCBI WGS metagenome assembly OCHE01 (sample SAMN04571717, study PRJEB22368) | human gut metagenome | biome: human gut; material: stool | host: Homo sapiens | place: Luxembourg | collected 2012-08-17
AAAAAACGGCCAAAAAGAAAGGTGAAGATTGAATTTAGAAGAGATAAATCTCCAAATCAAATCTTCGTCAGAAAAGTTTAGACGACTTCAATATATTTTTAACGCAAAAACCAACATTGAAGGAGTGAACTACCGCTAAACTAAAGATTTAGCGGCTTCGGAGATACCAATACCTCCTCTCTTTTACTATCGTTGTATTTATAGATGTGCATGGAAAGTCAAGGGTAGCTGCGCTACCCCGCATTTTTCATCCCCTAAACTGAAGATTTAGGGGTTTTCAAATGTGAGTCTCTATAAATTACCAATAATTTGAAAATAAATTCGTAAAATTGAATCTTGTTAGGAAACGATTGGTATATAACCTCTTTTTTATGAAAGCAACATTACCCTTAATAGCTAGTATTCTTATTGGCTGCATACCCTCATGCAACCGAAACACACCTACATCCGAAAACGACAAAGCTTATGCCATGCTGGAACAAACAGCCGCGTTCAATGCAGCCGAACAATATGATTCGGCCATTGCCCAGGGAAAAAAGGCTTTAGCTTTAACCGGAGTGGCCGACAGCACCGCCGGATACCTGTATGCTGAAATATCTGTATCCTATTCCATGAAAGGAAATATGAAACAATCGCTTGCCTACGGACAAAAGGCCATGCAATACAGCCAGGGAAACATCGACCCCGAATCATTTGCCATTCTTTGCGGCAATATGGGCATTTCGTACCGCCGCATGGGCATGAACGACTCAGCAGCCGTATGCTATCAAAGGGGAATTCAGGAAGCATTGAAAAGTTCGAGCAAGGAAGCATTGGCTTATTTGCAAAACAACCTGTCGGTGCTCTACTGCGAAATGGGCCGTCACAGCGAAAGTTTGAACTATGCCCGGAAAGCCATTCAAAATGCAAGCCTAGCCGGCGACACCATCGAAATGCTTTCGGGTATGGCCAACGAAGGCATCTGTTATGCTTACAAACAGGATTTAAACAAAGCGGCCCAACTGTTGTCGGCTGTATATACAAAGGCCGACAGTTTGGATTTCACACCGCTCAAGCTCAAAGTAATCAATTACCTCATCAGCGTCTACAGAGATTTGGGCAATAGCCAAGCTACCGACAACTACCTGCAACTGGGCACACAGCTGGCACAAAACTGTCCGCCCGGAAGCATCGCAGCTATGGGCATTTACGAAGCGCGTTTGAACACGGAAATTACTCGCAAGCAATACAGCCAGGCACTCAAAACGGCTGAATTGCTGGAACAGAACACCCAAATGCTTACCATGCCCCAGCACAAACTGCTCCGTTTGCAAGCCACTTGTTTGGCAGCGTTGGGCCATTACGCACAGGCTTACCACAAGGAAACGCAGGCCAATGCGCTCGAAGATTCGGTGAACCATGCCGAACTGAAAAAGCAGTTGTCGGAATTTTCCATACGGTTCAGAACCAAGGAGAAAGAACTTGAAATCAGCCGATTGCAGCAAGCGCAAGCCGTGCAGCAAAGTTGGGCTGCCATCATCGTCGCTTTGCTCGTGGCTATCATTGCCGCACTGATGATAGTGCTGATTCGTTTTCGGCAGAAAAGGAAAATGGCAGCCAAGCAAACAGAAATCGACTTGTCGAAACGCTACATCGAGGGTATGGAAAAGGAACGCGAACGCTTTGCCCGCGAACTGCACGACGGTGCATGCAACGAGCTGCTGGCCATTGGCCTTACGTTGCGCAACGATAATGCCGGCATACAGCAGGCCATTACGCATGTGAGCAAACTGCGCGAAGAACTCCGTCATCTTTCGCACGAAATGATGCCGCCTTCATTCCAATATGCTCAGATTAACGAACTGCTGGCCTACTACATCGACACGTTGCTCAAACCCGACACTTTGCACATCTCCTTCACGGCCGAGGGCAACGATTGGAAATGCATTTCGCCCAATGTCGCAGCCCAAACTTACCGCATTACGCAGGAAGCCATTGGCAATGTTGTGCGCCACTCGCAAGCCACACACGCTGAAGTGCAACTGACCTGTCACGACGGAATGTTCTGCCTCACCATCACCGACAACGGCATAGGCACAGAAAACAGCGGTCGGCACAATGGCGGTGTACGGTCAATGCACGAAAGGGCTGAAAGCATCAATGCTCAGTTCAAATGGTCTTCTTCGCATTTAGGAACGAAAGTTGAACTAAAAACTACCTACGCTATTCCGTAGTTTTTCAGTTCGTTAAACACATTACATTCATTTATGTTTGTTCCACGAAAACGAAATGATTATTTTTGACTAATCAATTTAAATAGAAGTTATAATATCGGTAGGATGAAATGGTGTAGAATATGATAGCGGTTAAGCAAATGCAAGTAAAAAACACGATTTACAATCATGACTTAGCCCAACAGTTTCCTATTCATATTATATTCCGTCATTTAGTTTGAAGCCGTTACTCAGCAACTGTTCATAATTCAGCACAGTTTATTTCGGGTAATTTTTCATCTAAAAACATTCACTACTTATTGCTTTCATCAGCCAATTAACAATGAGTCAGATAATTCAAACCACCGTGGACAACCCCCTACATGCCATCGGAGCCGACATTCTCATTATCGAAGACCAGCAAATCGTGTTGTTAGGGCTTACTACGCTGCTTTCCACCTGCAAGGGAATCAAACGAGTAGACAAAGCAACCAAAGCTGCCGATGCACTCGAAATGGTGAAACAGCATGCCTACGCCATTCTTATCATCGACATAGAACTGCCAGATATGTCGGGTTTCGATTTGCTTGAAAAAATCAGAAAGTTCCGCCCTGATGTAGCCGTGATTTTTCACTCCATGCACGAGGAATTTTGGATTATCAAGCAAATGATGAACAGCGGTGCCAATGCCATCGTACTGAAGAGCGACGACGTCGGTGAACTGCACAATGCTGTGGGCTACGTATTGGCCGGCGAAAGCTACTACAGCAGTAAATTCCAAAAATACTGCACCGAATACGAAAGCAAGCAAACGCTGTCGGAACGCGAACAGGAAGTACTCCGCGCCATTGCACAGGGTAAAAAAACAGCCGAAATTGCCGAAATGCTTTTTGTTTCGACCAATACCATTGAATTCCACCGCAAACACATTCTTCATAAGCTCGGTGCCACCAACATGGCAGAACTTATAAAAAAAGCCATCGAGCAAGGCTACATTGCCATGTAAATGCTGCAATGAAAAGCCTCAATATAGAATCGGGTCTGCATCCGCTTCTACCATGCCTAATATATGGGCATACGTTTTTATCACGGGCAAGCATTCCTTGCCCGTTTTTTTTGTGTTGGCTCTGTCACGTTTTGTATGGCTCATTTTCGAAGCCACACCTGTCCCTGTGCAGTAAATGTTAAACAGCGAGTCGCCAAATAAGTGAATTTATATTAAAACATTCAGCGTACTTTCCCATCTGCCTGCCGTTGTTTGAACCACGCGATGCGCTGTTGTCAAACATAGCTCCGCGATTGTCCGAATTAGTTCCGAGCTTGTTTAAATTAGTTCCGAGCTTGTTTGAATTAGTTCCGAGCCAGTTTCAAGAATCTCGGAATTACTGATAATCAGCGTTTTCAGAAAAACGCCCAAATAGGTTCCCCACACGCTCGTTCCGGCTTGAAATGAAGATAAAGGCGAACTATGAATTTTTACTCTTATTAAGTTAGTTGTTAAAACTGCACAGCGCACAATAAGCAGCGAAATGCAGCCCATTCCAAAGTGATTGGAGGTTATACATTGGGGTATAAATGGGAGCGTAGGTCAAAAATATGCTGAAACAAGCTGGAAAATAGGCTGGAGGTTCACCTCAACAAACTGGCTGTTTGATGCGGAGCAACCTCGTTACTTTCAAAAAAAATGCTACTGACGTGATTTAACCCTATTCTAATATTTAGCAACACTTCCGTATCTCGTCATTTTATTCTAACTTTGCCGTCATGATGAACCAATCAGAAAACATATATCCAATTTTCGACCGCATGCTTTCACGCAGCGACAAAGAAGCATTGCTCGGTCAACGTGGCGTGATGCTTTGGTTTACCGGTCTGAGCGGATCGGGCAAAAGCACCGTAGCCATAGCCCTTGAGCGCGAATTACACCGTCGCGGACTGCTTTGCCGCATTCTCGACGGCGACAACATACGTAGCGGCATCAATGCCAACCTGGGATTTTCGGCCGACGACCGCAAAGAAAACATCAGACGCATTGCCGAAGTGGCCAAACTTTTTGTCGACACGGGCATCATCACCATTGCTGCCTTCATCAGTCCCACCGAGGAACTGCGACAAATGGCTGCCGACATCATCGGTCCCGACGACTTCAAGGAAATCTACATTTCTACTCCTATTGAAGAGTGCGAGCGTCGCGATGTGAAAGGCCTCTATGCCAAGGCACGCCGTGGCGAGGTAAAACACTTCACGGGTATTTCGGCCCCCTTCGAAGCCCCTACCCACCCTGTGCTGAGCCTCGACACATCGAAACTTTCACTGGAAGAAAGTGTGCAGAAGCTCTTGCAGTTACTCGGCGTTAAACCCTGACATGCAATTAGCCGCTCAGCACTTTGAATCACTTAATTTGAACTTTTATTTATCATCATTCTTATGAACCTGACCATTCATTCGCTGGACGATATCCGCACCGCCGCCAAGGCATTTATCGAACAAATGGACCAAAGCACCGTGTTTGCTTTCTATGGCAAAATGGGTGCCGGAAAAACCACTTTTATCAAAGCCGTTTGCGAGGAACTGGGAGTGAGCGATGTGGTTAACTCACCCACGTTCAGCATTGTCAACGAATACCGCTCTGACGACACGGGCGAACTGATTTACCACTTCGACTTTTATCGCATTCAAAAAATCGACGAAGTCTACGACATGGGCTACGAAGATTACTTCTATTCGGGTGCTCTCTGCTTCATTGAGTGGCCCGAACTGATTGAGGACTTGCTTCCGGGCGATGTAGTAAAAGTGACCATCGAAGAAAACGAAGACGGAACGCGCAGCTTGCAATGCTAAGCCTGTGTGCCCCATGAAATAACAGGCAATATGCATTTTTCGCAGTCCGATGCGCTCGGTAGCATAGGACACGAAGAGTGCATTTTCACGTTTTTAGCAGCCCCACCCCGACTGCTCGAAACCAATCACCCTACTGATTATTCTTTTCAATTCACAACCTATTTCCATGAAACCTATTCTTTCGCTCTTTGCAGCCTTTGCACTGGCCGGACAGCTGACGGCACAAACCGTTAGCGGCATGAACGAACTTTCAGCCGAACAAAAGGCTGCGGCCACAGAACTGAAACTCACGGGCAAACTCTCTGTAAAGGGAAACTCTGACTTCAGACAACTCCGCGACTTGTGTTGGCAGTTGCGTAACGTTGATTTAAGTGTTGCCGACTGTGAAGCCGTGCCCAAAAACGCATTCCACTCGCGCCGTGCCTTGCAGCAAGTGATTCTGCCGTCGAACGTCAAAACCATCGGAAAACAGGCTTTCTTTGCCTGCCGTAATCTGCAAACGCTGACATTGCCCAAAAGTTTGGAACGTGTGGAGGATGCGGCATTCTCGTCGTGCGACAACTTACAGGAAATAACCATCGAAGGCACCCCCACGCTGGGCGAATTTGCCTTTGCGCGATTAAAAGGATTGCACACCATCCGCGTCAATTCGCCCGAACCGCCAACGGCTTGTGCCTCAACCTTCGAAGGCATTAACCGCAAAAACGTAAAACTGATTGTGCCGAAGGGGGCTGAACTGAAATACCGCAAAGCGCAAGGATGGAATCGTTTTTTCACGGAAGTAAACAACACCACCAACCTGGTGTGCAACCCTCAGGAAGTGCTGATGCCTGCTCCGGCTGACTTGCAGGTGAACAATCAGGCGAATGCGCTCAACGTCAACAGCAAATGGAGCGTCGAAGCACCGGCTGAATTGGCCAATGAAAAATCACAGGCTGAACAAATCATCATTGACCGCATCGGCAAACAGAAAGGACGCAAGGGCAAGGCGGTGATTAAGTTGCTTATCGACAATTCGCTGACCGATGCCGAAGCTTACACGCTCAACATCACCGATAAAGAAGTGGTGGTTAAGGGTAAAACGCCGGCCGGCGTGTTCTACGGACTGATGACCTTCGACCAGTTGCTGCGCGGAAACGGTACTACTGCATGCTGCGAAAAAATTCCGCAGCTTTTGCTGAGCGATGCACCGCGTACACACGTTCGCGAACTCATGGTCGACCCTTGCCGCATATTCATCCCCTTCGAAGAGCTGAAAGCCTTTGTGCCCGAAATGGCGCGCTACAAGCTCAACGCCCTGCACCTGCACTTGGTCGACGACCAGGCATGGCGCATCGAAATCAAAAAATACCCGCGCTTAACGGAAGTGTCGTCTTCGCGTGTGGGCATGGACGACATGCAAATACCTGTTTCGGGATATTACACCCAAGACCAAATGCGCGAACTCGTGGCTTACGCTGCCAAGTATCACGTACAGATTATTCCCGAAATCGAAATGCCCGGCCATGAAGTGGCTGCCATTCACGCTTATCCCGAACTGACGTGTCATGCCAAGAAGGTGCCCATCCGAACCACCTGCGGTGTATCGAACGAACTGCTTTGTCCGGGTAATGAGTTTACTTATGAATTCTTAGGCAATGTGTTCAACGAACTGTCGTCTGTGTTCACCTCGCCCTACGTGCATTTGGGTGGCGACGAAGCCGGTATGCCGGCCCTCGACTGCTGGACCAGCTGCCCCAAATGTCAGGATTTGAAAAAGAAACTGGGCATCACTACGACCGACCGCTCTGAAAACTGGCGCTTGCAGGAGTACATGTTCAACCGCGTCATCGACACCCTGCGCACCAAGCACAACAAGGTGCCCATGTTCTGGTACGAACTCGACTTCAAGAAAATTCAACCCGGCTGCGTCACCTTTGCCTGGCGCATGGGACTGACCAAGCCTGCACTCGATGCTGCTGTGGCCAACAATGCCAAAATCATGCTTTGTCCGGGCGAACACTGCTACTTTGACTACCCCATGGCTCCCGGCGATATGCCCGAGGTAAACTGGGGTATGCCTTCCACTTCGCTGAAGCGTACTTACGAACTCGACCCGGCATGGGGCATGGGCGAGGAATTTGAACGCAACAACTTGTTTGGCGTGGCGGGCACGCTTTGGAGCGAATGTATCAACAGCCCCGAACGCATCTATTACCAGGCTTATCCGCGTGCACTGGCCTTGGCCGAAGTGGGATGGAGCCCTGCCAAACTGCGTAACTGGGAAGCATTCATTCTGCGCCTGTCGCCCACGTTGCGCGATATGGCTCGACGCGGCATCTCATACTCAATGGAATACTAAAAGAACCAACACAAAAAACTGATAGGTATAATGAAAAAAGACATTGAAATAGCCCACAGCACCCCGCTGAAACGCATTGACGAAGTGGCTCAAACCCTTGGTATCGATGCCGACAACATTGAGCACTATGGTAAGCACATTGCCAAACTGCCCCTTTCGCTCATCAACGAGGATAAGAAAGGCAAACTGATTCTCGTTACAGCCATCACGGCTACTCGTGCCGGCATTGGCAAAACCACCGTGAGCATTGGTTTGGCATTGGGCTTGAACGCATTGGGCAAAAAAGCCTGCGTGGCCTTGCGCGAACCTTCGCTCGGTCCCTGCTTCGGCATGAAGGGCGGTGCAGCCGGTGGCGGCTACGCACAGGTGTTGCCCATGGAACGCATCAACCTGCATTTCACCGGCGACTTCCATGCCATCACTTCGGCTCACAACATGATTGCTGCCTTGCTCGACAACTACTTGTACCAGCACCAGAAAGAAGGTTTCGGTTTGAAGGAAATTCTGTGGCGCCGCGTACTCGATGTCAACGACCGTTCGCTCCGCAGCATCGTTACCGGCCTTGGCCCTGCCACCAACGGCATTACGCAGCAGGCTGGTTTCGACATCACCCCGGCTTCTGAACTCATGGCCATTCTGTGTTTGGCAAAGGACGAAAAGGATTTGCGCCGCCGCATCGAAAACATCCTTTTGGGCTATACCTACGAAGGTCTGCCCTTCACCGTTCGCGACCTGGGTGTGGCCGGTGCCATCATGGTGCTGCTGAAGGATGCCATTCAGCCTAACTTGGTTCAAACCACCGAGAACACGCCTGCCATTGTTCACGGAGGTCCGTTTGCCAACATTGCTCATGGCTGCAACTCACTGATTGCTACCAAGATGTCGTTGTCGCACGCTGAATACACCATCACTGAAGCCGGCTTCGGTGCTGACCTGGGTGCTGAAAAATTCTACAACATTCTGTGTCGCAAGAGCGGACTCACGCCCGACCTCACGGTAATTGTTGCCACTGCGCAAGGACTGAAAATGCACGGCGGCGTAGAACTCGACAAAATTAAGGAACCCAACGAAGAGGGCTTGCGTGCCGGATTGGCTAACCTTGACCGCCACGTCAAGAACCTGCAAAGCTTCGGACAGAGCGTACTCGTGGTGTTCAACCATTTTGCCGGCGACACGGTAAGCGAAATGGACATGTTGCGCGAACACTGCGAAAAAACACTGGGTGTGCCCTTCGTCATCAACTATGCATACACTGACGGAAGCAAGGGTGCTATCGACATGGCGAAGTTGGTGGTTGACACCATCGAAAACAAGCCGTCGGAAAAACCTTTGCACTTCACTTACAACGACGACGACCCCATCTGCACCAAAATCGAGAAGGTATGTAAAAGCATTTACGGTGCTGCCAGCGTCAGCTTTGCCAAACCGGCTCTTAACCGCATCAAGTTGGCCGAACAGCACGGCATGGCTCACTTCCCGGTATGTATTGCCAAAACGCAATTCTCTTTCTCGGCCGATGCCAAGAAATATGGCGCCGTAAGTGGTTTCAACATTCAAATCAAGGACGTGGTGCTCAATGCCGGTGCTGAAATGATTGTGGCCATTGCAGGCGACATTCTTCGTATGCCGGGATTGCCCAAAGACCCTCAGGCCAACCACATTGAATATGTTGACGGTGAAATCATCGGCTTGTCTTAATGGCACATTTTTCCTCATCTATCCAGTCTTTGAATAGATAAAACAAAACATCCCCAACCGCACACAGGTATGTATGCAGTTGGGGATGCTGTTTTTACGCACAAAAAGCGCAAACCACAAATTGTGACAACCCAAAAATAAAAGGCAATTAGGCATGACTGAACTCCATGCCCGCAGATGTGTATTTCCTTAAAATACTATGACGCATAAAAAAAGGCATAGCAATAAGGAGCTTGCTATGCCTGAAAATAAGATATATTAAAGTCTGATTTATTTGAATCCATCAAGCACTAATCAGACAGCCCATCGTTGCCTGTTGTGTCCTGATTATTATCGCGCAAAATGCTGATGGCACCTCCGTCGAGGGGTATTTCGATGGTAAATGCCGGTCCTTCTTCAATACCGACCTGACCGATTTGTGCGCCCAGACAAATGTGGCTGTTATTACTTTGTTCGGCATCGTAGGCCATGCCTAAAAGCACAGTGCCTTGCTTTTCTTTATCGGAAAGGAAATCGGCAAACGCACGTTTGGTGAACACTTTGCTTCGCACCAGTTTCCCCTCGCATGCCACAATTACTTCCACACAGTTGTCGACATACTGACGCCCCATATCGTCGCTCACCAAAGGCAAACTGCGATCGGGTCGGCGGTCAATGGTGATGTCGTAATGCTGTCCTTTCAATACGGCTGTATAGGTGTGTCTGTGTGCACTGTCGGCATGAGGGCCTTGTTTGGCAGCAAGCTGTGTGGAGTCTGCCACATCATTGCCAGCCTGTTTTTTATGATCGCCACATGCTGCAATCTGCATGACGAAAAGCAGCATGCCAGCTGCCAGCGTGAGTTTCTTTATCATGGTAAAAAGGGATAACCTGTTACTAAATTGATTGCAAAATAACAAAATTATAAGCAATAAAACAAGAAATATGGCCATACATGAATGATTTTAAGTAAATTCGCCTAAGCAAGCCGGAAGCAGCCCTGAGTGGTATCACACAGGAATATTTCTGTGAACCACACAGCATTGGCGAGGTACAAAGTTGCCGGCATTGATTTACCATTTGAGTTTACGATTATGAAACCTCTATTCAATTTTTACGGTTCGTTGCGCACTGTGGCAGGGTGGGTATGGATTGCCGGAACGCTGTTCCTGAGCTGCCAATCTGCTGAAAAAGATGCCACTTCACAAGCGCACCGTTCCGACACGGTGCGCATCGACACAACGGCACGCATTGTGTATGAAGTCAACAAATGCGCACGACTTTATACCACGGAATACGTCATTCATAAAATTGTTACGCATACCGATAACCCGACACTCAAGGGAAACGTGTTAGGCATTCCGGTAAACATGCACACAAGGGTGGGTAACCGCAAGGTGGCCATTCCGATTGATGTGAAACTGAAGGCTTACATCGACTTTGCAGAATTCAGCGAAAAGAACATTGAACGAACCGACACGTCGATTACCGTGACGCTGCCCGACCCTAAAATAATTGCCACAGCGTCGAAGGTTGACCATCGCGGCACCCGACAGTTTATTGACGGTATGCGTTCGCGCTACACCGATGAAGAAATCAGCAATTTTGCCCATCAGGGGGCTGACAGCATTATCAGTCATGCGGCTTCGTTTGGCATTATCGAACAGGCTGAAATGAGTGCCGCTGCCAACCTGCACCCTATGCTGACGAAAATGGGATTTAAAGAAAAGAACATAACCATTCGCTTCAGAAAGAAATTCACAGAAAGCGATGTGGCCAAAATAATTGTGAAGCAATGAAACAACGAAAATACGGATGGAGCCACTTTTTCTTCAGCCTGATGCGTTACTGGTGGCTGGTGGCTATTGCCGGTGGTGCGGTGGCTATTGCCGTTACTTACAAAAGTTGCCAAACAAACCCACCGGCTCAACTGACTGTGGTTAAAAACACACGCATTGACTTGACGCCCGAACAGGTTCAGTCGGTTCGCAACATTGGCGAGTGGGAGTTTATGTCGGTAAGCACGGAGGAATTTGTTGAATGGCACCGGCAACGCACCTTTGGCTCTGACCACTTGGTTCGCATTTATTCTGGTACACTGCGTTTAGGCATTGACATGGCCAAAGCTGATACGAACTGGTTTACGTCTCTGCCCGATTCGGTAGCGCAACTCCGCCTGCCCCGCATCGCATTGCTCGATGCCAACTTCATCGACGAGGCCCGTACACGCTCTTTCTATCAAAAAGGTACGGTTCCGCCCGAAGCCTACGAAAAGATGTATGCCCAAGCCCAAAGAGCCATGAAGCGGCGTTGCCTTACGCCGAAAAACCTTAAAACGGCTGAAAACAATGCCGTGGAACATTTTACGCGCATCTTCAAATCATTTGGATTTAAGAAAGTTGAAATTGAATTCAAGTAAATAGATGTTGACATTTATTTTTTGCTTATGAACTTTTCCCGTTTATCCATTCTGCCTCTGTTTACCTTGTTACTGTCTGCTTGTAACGATAGCAACGAGTCGATTGATTTACCTTTGAACGACAAAGAAATGGGGCAACGCACGGTACTCGTTTACATGGCTGCCCAAAATTCACTGGGCAGCGGCAACGAAATAACCGGATACCATAAAGCCGATTCTGCCGAAATGATGAAGGGGCGGAAATACCTGACTGCCAATAACCGACTGCTCATGCTCATTGACGATAAAGACGCTCCCCGACTTTATCAAATTCTGCCTAACCAGAACAAGCCGCGACTGGTGAAACGCTGGAACACTGATTTTTGCAGTACGGACCCGAAACGATTACAGGAGGTTCTTGAACTGACCAAAACCTCGTTCCCTGCCAAAGAATACGGGCTTGTGATGTGGTCGCATGCCGATGGATGGATTACACCTACCGACACGGAGTATGCTGATTACGAAAAACAAAAATCGCGTCAAACACCTCACACTTATTCATTTGGCATTGATTCCGGGCCCAATGGAAATCTGAGCAATGAGGGGGCTCAAATGAGTATTACCGGCATGGCACAGGCCATAGCGCAGGCTGGCATTCATTGTAAATATGTATTCTTTGATGCCTGCCTGATGCAGAATGTCGAGGTGGGTTATGCCTTGCGCCATGTGGCAGACTATGTGGTGGCATCGCCTGTGGCTACCCCTGCCGATGGCTCATACTACACGCACAACATTCAATATGGTTTCTTCTCGGATAACCCGGCAGATATTGCACGCACTTACTTGAACGATGTGCGGTCGGACGAACTGCAAAGCAGCTATGCGGACTATGGGCTGTGCATTGCATGCGTACAAACGAATAAACTGCAGGCGTTGGCCGATGTGCTGAAGGAGGCTCTGCCCCACTCGCTGCTGGCCAACCGAAATTCGCCCGACATGTTTACTGAGAACGAAAAGGGATACAAGTCCGAGGTGCTGCATTATCAGCCTTACTGTGACAACTATTATTACCGTCCGCACAACTATGATGCCTTGCAAGCGTTGAAACATATTTTACCGGCAAACTACTTCGACAGAGCCGAGGCGGCCTTGCGCAACGCGATTGTTTTTTCGGGTGCCACTCCGAGCGTCTACGTGGGACCTGGCTACTGGGACTACCTCAATATGCCTAAAAACGAGGCTGATTATTGCTCGGTGAGTATGTTCATTCCGCAAACGGCCTATACGCACAATGCTTCGCAAACGCGCCACGGCGACTTGAACGAGGACTTCAAACGCACGGAATGGTATCAGGCTGCGGGTTTTGCTCAAACCGGATGGTAAGGATGCAGAGCAACTGCCAAAAACGGATGTTTACTTAATGTATTTTAAAATCCTCTGTTTTATCCGTTGCATCTGTAGTTCGTTTCGCAAGGTTTTTGTAAATTGCACCGCATGCCTTTTAGCAGTTCTCATTCCAGCTGAAAGGAACATGTACTTTTTATGAACCTTGATCCAGCGTGTCGGGAGCGTATTTGCCTGCTGCAGAATTTTCCCGACATGCATATAAAAAACACTCATTTCTCCATTTCATAGCCAGCATAACTATATATGTGGAAACAAGTAGAATTTGAATTACATTCGCGCGAACGGGGGTTCCACCTCGTTACGGCAGAGGTTATCAAACACCTTCCCCCACTTCCTCAAGTAGGTCTTCTTCATTTGTTCATGAAGCATACTTCTGCCGGATTGGCCATCAACGAGAATGCCGATCCGGATGTTCGTGCCGACCTGGACGATATCTTCAACAACCTCATCAAGGAATGCGAACCTTTTTACCGCCATGTGTTTGAAGGTCCTGATGACATGCCTGCGCATGGCAAAAGTTGTTTGGTGGGCAACAGTCTAACCATTCCCATTACCAACGGAAAATTGAATTTAGGTACTTGGCAAGGCATCTATTTGTGCGAGTTTCGCTATGAAGGCGGATCGCGCCATCTTGTTGCCACAATCACGGGCGAATAACGGCTGAAACTGTTCTTTTTTAACCATAAAAAAAGCCTTGACATGAGAATCAAATCTCTCTGTCAAGGCTTTTTGCTTATCACTGTACCGTATCGGCTTACGGACAGTTAATGGTAATAGTTGTGCTAGTCGAAGTGGAATGCGTAGTAATCGTAGGCATTGGCGACATCATTCGCCGTTCGGCCTGCTGCACGTAGCTTTTTACGTATGGATGATTCAGGAACGTGCCGGGCGCACCATCCAAAATATCCTGAATTTGTTGCGTCATAATGGGCGACGGATACTGACTGCACAGCAACAGGAAAAAACCGGGACCTAACACATTGTCGTAATTATCTTTCACAAATTGTATTTCCAAATTTTCCGACTGACGCGAAAGTTTCTGCAGTTTACGTCCCACGCGTTTATCTATTTCCTGAGGCGAGGCACCTTCGCGCATCATGCGAATGCTCTTTTGCTGCAATTCCCACATTTCGTTGTCGATGCGGTTACGCTTTTTGAAAAAGCCATACAATCTATCGTTCAAAGGACCTCCGGTAACGCGTTGCGCCACATTATCAACTTGAATATCCAGACTGCCGTTTTCAATAACCACCGGCATCACACATTGATTATCGGTGTAAAGCATGGCCAGCACCACTGAGTCCATACTGCCATCAAAGTTGAAACGGCCATGAATCACCTTGCACGAATCTAAACAAACAAAGTTCGATGCGTTCAGTTTATCATCATTTTGGGGCGACACCCTGAGGTAGAGCATGCGTCCGTCTAAACAAGGCACTGACGAATTGCCCGCTATGCTATACTGATTGGCGCATGAAGTAAGCAATAGCAATGAGGATAATATGAGTAACAATTTATCCATATTCAGTAAGGGTGTGAATGGTTTATATCTATCTCTTCGCTTTTGAAAAAACATCCGTCATACTTTTAATCTCCGAATGCAAAGCAAATTTACAATGTTCTGTTTGTAAATAATAGTGTTCAGGCAGAAAGTATGACCTGCGTAAAAGATTTTTGAGAAATTCAAGCGCACCAAGCCAAAAAGCTTGCACGTTTTTCACAATTAGCCGAAGATTTTAAGGGGTGCATTAACGATGCAGATTGCATGTGAGTACAAAAAAATGAGCAAAAAACCAGCAGTTTCATGATTGAATGACCTGTCATCACCAAACAGCAGAACGCCGCCCTTGTCTGACCACACAGCCGCCGGTATGTGCCGCGCGCTATTACATGATTAAAGGGGTGTTCTCATCATAGTAGATTAGGAACACCCCTTTACTGCAAACAAATGTTTATCAATATTTTACTGCTTCTGCTTGTTTTCCTCATGGTCAATGCGGAATATGGAATACACTTCAAGCACGGCAGCTATCATCAACGTAATTTTCCATTCACTTCCACGAAAAGGAGGAATACCATACTGAGCTGTAAACATCAGCCCTGCAGTTATGAGCAAAAGCAAGGAACCTAACATTTGCTGACGGCGCAAACGACGAATCGTCATGTTACTTCCTTCGTAGCGATCGCTCATTTGGATAGGACAAAAACACAACGCACCGGCCGCAAACACGTAAGGTGCTATAGCTGGCAAAAACAAGGGCATTACTGAACCAATTACTAGCAACAAGCCGCCCAAATAAAAAAGTGATGTTCGAAACATAAATAAACAAGTAAAAATGAACCAAGTAGGTGCTCAATATTGAAGTCGTCTGAACTTTTATGAATTTCAAGATTTGCCTTTATTTTTGAGGCGTTTTTGGGACCTTGAAGAGGGAGTGTAGCGAACTACACGACCGATGAAAGATCAAAAAACGACCAAAAAGAAAGGTGAAGATTGAATGCAGAAGAGATAAAACTCCAATTCATATCTTCGTCAGGAAAGTTTAGACGACTTCTTTATTTATACATGATTAGGCAAACAACAGTACCCACCTCGCATCCTTAATTAAGGAGTTGAGTTATAGTATTAAGGAGTGGTACTGTCATCTATTACATAAACATCTTCGTCTGCCGTTTTCATATACAAATTTACACGCGCCACACGCTCCACTGCTTCCGGATTATTTTCCAATTCATTCAGTTCCTTCGTGTCGCGTTCGTAGCGTTCCTCGTACTTTTTTATTTCAAGTTTCAGAGCCTCGTTTTGTGCATAAAGTTTATAACGCTGCCAAAAACTGTTGGGGTCAAGAAAACCTACAATAGTAATGAAGGCAATCAGCGTCCACAAATATTTCTGGCGTATTAGGCTTAAACCAATGCGTCTGATTTTTTGTCCCATAGCGAATATCTTATTTAAGGAGGAATTGACAAAAGCAAACTCCCCCTTAAGTCTGTACATATTGTATGTTTGGGCAGATGGATATCTGTTTTCAAAATTTTTGCAGAGGTCCACCTCCACTTCGCGAAAGCAAAGTTACAGTAAAAATTCGGAATGCCGAAAATATAGGTAAAACAGGATGAACAAAAATCAGAAACCCTGTCTGTGAGAAGCTGAATAAATTCTAAACTGTTCCTAAAACTCCAAATCAACGTGTAAGGGCTTTTCACCCTCCTCCTGATGTTCATTGTCGACATCAACAGCCGGACCGCTCCAATCTGAAGCAAAGTCTGCATGCGGAGCCGCCTCATGCGTAAAACGAACCGCTGCCTCAAAGGCATTTCGGAATTTATCAAGATCCTCGCGATAAAGGAATATCTTGTGTTTCTCGAACGTCGGCTGCTCATTGTCGTCCGCAGTCTTCAGTCGTTTACTTTCCGTGATCGACAAATAATATTCGCCTTTCCGGTCACACTTCACATCAATGTAATACACTCGTTTGCCAGCCTTCACACAGCGCGAAAATAGAATATCGCTTTCATTACATTTGTTACGTACGGCTTTGTTTTCCATGGTCTTTATTTATAGTAAATGATTTATAGGGATGCCACAATTTAAGCATGTATAATGGGCTTAAAGAACTCGCGAATGCCGCACCAAGCCAAAAGTTTGCTTTTCAGCGAAAGTATTGCCGAGCCGCATGCTATCTTATACCCCATGGTATGAGCGTATAAAGCATTGATCAGAATCATAGATTTTTTAAACCCAAATTTTGAAAAACGCCCTAAACACCTGCTTTCTATTCAGCACGAGCAAATTTGCTAATAATTTTTCACCGAGCAAAACGTTTACTTCAAAAATCGTTTCCTTTTTTTGTATGAAGTCGTCTGAACTTTTATGAATTTCAAGATTTGCCTTTATTTTTGAGGTGTTTTGGGGCCTTAAAGAGGGAGTGTAGCGAGCTACACGACCGATGAAAAATGAAAAATCAAAAAACAACCCAAAAGAAAGGTGAAGATTGAATGTAGAAGATATAAAAACTCCAATTCAAATCTTCGTCAGAAAAGTTTAGACAACTTCTATATGCGTAACACAGAAAAAAAAGACCATTGCCTTTCTTCTCATCAAAGCAATGGTCTTTACGTTAAAAAACGAGTTGAATATCAAAGGTTCACATACAAACATACCAGATGTTTCCGTTCAATCCTTTGCCCTATTTCTATTTCCAGAGCGTAGCATCCTCGCAAATGTTCAAATAAACATCAGGACGTCCGTTCTTTTCCAGTTCCAGTTCGTAGTAATCGCCCAGCGGAGTCTGCACATAATTGGCATCATCCACCTTATAATCCGGATAATTCGATACGATATAGCTCATGACAGCCTCAGGCAAGCTACCTTTAAAGTCAAACTCCGTACGAACCCAGCTGCCCTTCATATCGAAATAGGCTTCAGTTTCAGTACCGTCGGGCATCAGGAATTCAGCCTTAATCAGGCCACGTTCCACTTCCCACTCCTTAACGTGCAAGTTAGGATATTTTTCAACGAAAGCGGCCAACACGGCTGCCGGCAAACTGTTTTCGCCAATAACGCCGTCGGGCAGAATACCCTCGACCAACGTTCCATCAGCAAATACGTTCACCTCCACATCAGGTTTACCCTTAGCCTCTAATTCCAAATGGAAGTAAGCAGCCTGCGGTGTTTCAATGTATTCGGCATCATCCACATAGTAACCTATATGAGCCGTTGTCACGTATTGCTTCACAGCCTCAGGAAGTGCAGCAGGGTGCACATCGGTTTCAGTGCGAATCCAGCTTCCATCGGGTGCAAACCACACTTCGGTCTCCACGCCTTGGGCATTGCGGAACTCACTTTTAAACATGCCGTGATCGTTTTCCCAACGGGCACCTTTTATATCAGGAAATTTCTGACTAAACGACTGTTCCACTTGGGGCGGAAGTTGCTTCAGGTAGTTATCATCATCATCGCTGCATGCGGTAAAGAACGAAGCGCCGGCCAACAGCATCGAAAGGAAGAATATCTTTTTCATTGTTATAAGGTAGTGTTACGGGGTAAATATTCAGGATTTCTATAACGTGAGGAACGGAATCCGACAGCCTGTACACTGAATCACCTGAAATTGCTATCAGCGTTGAGCCCTTTCCGCCTCCTCTTTAAAAGGGAAGTGCGCTCCGAATCAAACGGTTGGCAACGGTTTCACCCGGAGCATTCCCTCAAAAAGGTATAGTGTCTAAGGATTTTATAACTATAAGGTTGTTAAGTTAGGGAGTATTGTATCCATACGGAATGTCGAAGGCAAAGGCCTCCTATTGCACAAAACAGGTCAAACCATTTCGGCATCAGGCTCTGCCCAAGCGCATCAATCATCCACGTCAATCAGTTTACCATGCTTATTGAAGGTGAGTTCCATGCCGTTTGACAGTTCAACTTCGTACTTATTCTTCTCACGGTCAATGTCCACGATATAAACCGAACGATAGCGGTTGCGCACATGACGCAAAATGGAAGAAGGCACCAATCCGGCTGGCACCCGGCGACCACGACGACAGGAAATAGAAGTCCAATTACCATCTCTGTCAAATTCCACCTTGTCACCATTTGTAAAAATCACATCAAAGGTTCTTCCAAACAAGTCCGAATCTTTTTTCGAGAACGAAACCTTTTTACCCTTGAAATTACTGCGAAGCAAAATCTGCGCACGAGTAGGCAACTGTTTCAACGTAATAGGGGTATCTTTATCAGCGTAAGCAGCTCCACTGAAAGCAAGAGCCAATGCCATAGTGGCAAACATTTTCTTAAATACATTCTTCATTGTCGTAATCTTTTTTTATTACTAATTTTATTTGATACTGCAAAAGTAGGAGGCAATTCTGAAAGCATTCTGAAAAAAATGAGATTTCACGACTTTTTTTCTAAAAATCAAACTACAAATCCGACCATTTAACGCTATGGCTTCAATTAAACTGAAATTCCGACCTTCAACACTACCTTTAGCCGCTGGCACACTCTATTATCAGATAATCTACAAACGCTGCACACGCTGGATTTGCACCAACTACCACATTTTCCCCGATGAATGGGACAAAGCCACTGCTTCACTGCGCATTCCTTCTTCCGGCAAACGCAAAACGCAATTACAACTGATGCAATCGCTCATAAATTGGGAATGCAAGCAATGCCGGAATTTTCTGTGCGAAAAAGAAGCGTCCAACGAACACATGTCTATCGACGAACTTTGTAAAGCACTACGCAACGCATGTGTTGTCAAAACGGTATTCATGTTCCTGCAAGAACAAGTCAACAAAAAGGAACGCATGCAACGCTACGGAACGGCCAAAACTTATGCCAATGCCTACCATCGTTTCCGCGATTTCAGAAACAACACCGACTTGACATTCGACGAACTCACTCCCGACCTCATCGAAGCCTACGAAGCCTGGTTAACTCACCGCGAACTGAAACGGAACACCATACGCTTTTACCTGCGCACACTGCACACACTCATCAATAAAGCCCACGACGAAGGTCTCATCTCCTCCCCGCTACTTTTCAGCAAGGTAAAACTCGCGTATGTCAAAACCCGGAAACGGGCCATCTCCGAAAACGAGCTAAAGGCGCTCATCCGCCTTCCCCTTCCGCTGGGTTCGCCCCTCGCCTTTGCACGCGACATCTTCCTCTTCAGCTTCTACATGCGTGGCATGCCCTTTGTCGACATTGCCTATCTCAAAAAAAAGAATCTGCGCAACGGACAACTGGCATATTGCCGTAAAAAAACGAACCAGCATCTAACCGTGGAATGGGAAAAGGCACAGCAAAACATCATCGACCGCTATGCACACCTCACCCAAAATAGCCCATACATGCTCCCCATACTCCTGAAAGAAGATGGCACAGAGTACCGCCAATATCAGCGTATGCAGGAAAACATCAACCGTAATCTTAAAAAAATAGGCCAAATGATTGGACTGAAAATGCCGCTTACCACCTACGTGGCTCGTCACACCTGGGCCAGCATCGCTCGCAACATGAACTTTTCCATAGCCATCATCAGCGAGGGTATGGGACATACGTCCTACAAAACCACCCAGGTCTATCTCGACTCTATCGACACCGCTAAAATCAATCAGGCTAATAAAAAAATCATTCAGCGCTTCCAGTTCAAGCTGTAACTTCCCTCTCACCATCTTCCTTTTTCCCCTGCCTTCAATAGCACCTTATGCTCATCTACAAACAGAGGAAGAGACTGCTTTTATAAGGAAGTCGTCTAAACTTTTCTGACGAAGATTTGATTTGGAGATTTATCTCTTCTAAATTCAATCTTCACCTTTCTTTTGGGTCGTTTTTTGACCTTTCATCAGTCGTGTAGCTCGCTACACTCTTTCTTCAAGGCCCAAAAACGCCTTAAAAATTAAGGCTAATCTTGAATTTCATAAAAGTTCAGACGACTTCAAGTAGAAAAATTTGGAATCTGTAACGCGACCCCTATGATTTATACTCCCAAACGAGTATAATGAGCCATTGTAAACTTTATGGGGTATGAAACAATACCTCACTCCACTCATTACAGGACCATAAATTTTCAGCATCTACTTATAAAAGCAGGTTTCAGACAGGCCTACCTGCCCTACTTTCTGTTGTCACAAAATGTCAAAGATCACTTTATAAATAAGGATTCTATAGTTTTTTCATCCATCAAGGCTGAGGTGAAGCCTGACTTCGCGTATGCAATGTCAGTGCAAACCGAATGCAGAACTTGAAAACTCATTTTCGAAAGTTATGCTGAGGTGCAGCCTGACTTCGCGATAGCAATGTCAGTGCAAACCGAATGCAGAGCGACGAGAGCTGGCTCTCAAAAGCTATGCTGAGGTGAAGCCTGACTTCGTGAAGCAAAGATACAACCCAAACACCCCGAAATCCAAATTTTTCGAGCACCTGATATCGCACCTCACTTTTTTACACCCTATCCACCCACCACCTTACATATTGATTCTCAATCATTTCAGAACCAACCTTCAGAAAAGAAAAAAGTGAAATAGGGATATGCATTATTTACCTCTGCAAACCACTTCCAAAGCTATGCATACCCCAAGTACATGCAGCTTCACCACCTACGCATCACTTATAAGCCCCATCCTTAGCCTCAAAAATCACGCTCGGCTCCAGCACCTCAATCGTATGCCAAGCTCCCTGCGGAATCTGACAGCCATATTGTCCCTCAGCCGGACAAAGCCGAATGCGCTGCACCTCTCTGAAGCGTTTCTCCTGCGTCACCTCCTGCGCATCCATTCCCCGGTCAAAAGCAGCTGCCTCATCCGCCGTCAAAGGCGAAAGCAAGGCATCCACCTCTTCGTAGATAATCTCGTCCAGTTTGCCACACAAGCAAACAACCGTCTCCGAGGTATCCTCATGCCGATGAATAGGTGCCACCGTCCCCGGCATCAAAGCATTCAGCAAACGCTGACTCGTATCTGCTTCCGAAGTGCGCAAATCATAATGCTGTCGCAAACGCGGATTAACCTGGGCTTGAACCAACAAGCCGTCCAAAAATGCTTTATCCATTTTCATTACCTATTCCTCCACTTATCGCTCCGTTACAATTACCTTAAACGTTTGGAATATCAACTTGATGTCATACCAGAACGAGCTATTCTCAACGTACTCCAGATAAAGCTTAATTTTTTCCTGCATGATTACATGAATGTAGTAATCCTCCGGATCCTCGGCCTGTTCCATCAGTTCGTTCTCGTTGCGGAACTTAATACTCGCCGGGTCTGTGATGCCGGGACGTACATCCAGCACATGCATCTGTTCCGGTGTCCAGTAATTCACATAATGGCGCACCTCAGGACGTGGTCCCACCAAACTCATATCACCAATGAACACATTGATTAACTGAGGTAGTTCATCAAACTTATACTTACGTATGTAATACCCCGAACGCGTTACACGGGGGTCACGGCCACCTATCGTTACCAGCGAACCTTTGTCAGCACCCACACGCATGGAGCGGAACTTAAAGATGCGAAAGTCTTTATTACCGCGCCCCACACGTACCTGACGATAAAAAACTGGTCCCTTTGAATCCAACTTAATCCAAATGGCCAAGATTAGGAACAAGGGACTTAAAACCACCAGACCACAGCCTGATGCAACTATGTCGAATAATCTTTTCATGTATAATGCAAGTAAAAAGGCTTGAAGACAAAACACGGAATTTCATCTCCAAGCCCTTGATTTCAAACAGATACCCTCAACAAATCAGGGTTATCTACTTATTTTAAATTAGTTACAATATCAACAAAATTCTCAATCACGTAAGCCACGTCTTCATCCGTCATACGCGTATTCAGCGGCAACGTAATTTCGTTCTCGAACATGCGGTAAGCATTCGGAAAATCCTTGATATCGAAGCCCATATTCTTGTAAGCAGTCATCATCGGCAGCGGCTTGTAGTGCACGTTCGTGGCTATGCCGCGCTCAGCCATCTGCTCAATCACGCGGTTTGCCTCCTCGCGCGTTCTGCCCAACAGACGCACCAGATACAAGTGGCCCGACGACGTATGCTCCTCGTTGTAATGATCCAGCACCGCCACGTTCAATGGCTTCAGCGCCTCGTCGTAACGCGCAATCATCTCTTTCCGTCGTGCCAGCATACCTTCATAACGCTGCATCTGCACCAATCCGATGGCAGCCACCACATCCGTCATGTTACACTTGTACCATGTACCAATGATGTCATACTCCCATGCACCCAGCTTCGTCTTGGCCAGTGCATCCTTGTTCTGTCCGTGCAGACTCAGCAGCTGCGTCTTGCGGTAAAGGTTCTCGTTCCACGTTTCACCCTCAATTTCGGGCACACCGCAGAACGTATTACCCTCCTGCTTGTCCAGCGTCTTTACCACCTGCTCGTTGCCGAAAGGCAAGTTCCACGTCATCGCACCACCTTCAGCAGTAGTCAGGTTCTTCACCGCGTGAAATGAGAATGAAGTGAAATCAGCAATCGCTCCCACCTTCACGCCCTTGCGTTCCGCACCAAAAGCGTGAGCTGCATCGCAGCAAATTGCCACGCGACCAATTTGCTGCTGCAAATCCGTTGCTGGTCTGAACAGGCTTTTCTTGGCTTCTACAATGGCCTTCAAGCGGTCGTAGTCGCAAGGAATACCCGCCAAGTCTACGGGAATAATCGCCTTTGTACGTTCCGTGATAGCAGCCTCCACAGCCTCATAGTCCATTTCGAGGCAGTCTTTCTGCACATCCACAAACACCAGCGTAGCGCCCACATGCTCCACAATCGAAGCACTGGCCGTATAGGTATAGGCCGGCACAATCACCTCATCGCCCTTGCCAATACCCAGCAGTCGCAGGGCCATTTCGGCACAAGCAGTCTGTGAGTTCAAGCAAACGGCCTTATCAGCACCGACAAACTCAGCCACTTCTTTTTCCAATTTTTTCGTGCGCGGTCCGGTGGTAATCCAACCCGACAGAATGGCCTCACGCACTTCATCAGCCTCAGCCTCCGTCATATCTGGCGGTGAAAAAGGCACATTACGCAGTTTCATTGTCATAACGTATTGTTTTTGTTGATTTTTGGGTACGACAGAAAGCCCCAAAGTCCTCTAACGGTCTTTGGAGCTCAATTTTCTACTCTCATCTTATTTCTTTATCTGCATGGAATTCATACAAGCTGGAATTCCTACAAAAAGCCCTTTGAAGCTTTTTAAAATTTAAACAGTTCCTTAATCTTCTTCCCCTTTTTTCAGGAAGCCATACACAAACTGCCACACGTAACCCACCATGCTGTAGTGTGCCACGTCGCGATACTTCCACGAATGCTTGAATGCATTTCCTATCACATGCATACGCTCATACCAGATGCCTTTACTCCTATTATATATAGCGGTGTCATCATACAGCGCACTCTCTATGGTTCGTTCAGCATACGCACTGTCGGCAAATATCGTCGGGTCATGCAGTTCTACACCAAGGTACTTCACGGCTATTGTGTTCAGTACATCCACAAAACCATCCAATTTGAATCGTTTACACTTTGCATAGAAATCAGCCCACACCACATTGTCTTGATTCGCCTTTATCCAGCAAGCCCAGTCCACAAAATGCCGCAGATTGATGCCTTCTACCAAAAAGTGTAACAGCGAGTGGTAAAGCATAAACAGCCCTTCGGCTTCAAGGGGTAAAACGTAAAGTTCCGTTCCATCCAATTTTTCTAGATGGCAACCATCGTCTATAACCTCAACCATAAAATCATGCAGCCACTTGTCTGCCCCGCCTCGTCTGGCTGCTGTAAAGTACTGGTGGTTTTCTATCGTCAGTTGCTTGTACTGAATGTGCGAATGCTTATACCATCCATCGTCTACAGTCAACCCCATTGTACGTGCCACATCATTGCCAATGTGGTAGGCGCAATGTCCTTGCCCATCAATCAGGTAGCAATCCAAATCGCCAAACTCTCTATGCCCGGGTTTTGTGTAATAGCGGCTGTGCGCCACCCCCTTAAACACGATGGTCTTCACCCCATGTTGTAGCCAAAGTCTTGCTACCTCGTTAGCCAATGCCAAATGCTGCGCATACATTTTTTCCACAAAGGCTGTTTGCGCATAGCACTGCATCACAGTCATGCGATCAGGAAAGTTATCACTAGCCTCATCAGCTTGTTTCAACAGTTCCAAAGCTTCATACACCAATGCGCGCACACCTTGATTTTTCGCCAGTTGCATCACTTGTGGCCACTCCACTTTTTCTGCTATTTTCTGCACTCGTAGATTGAGAGCTATATCCAGTAAAAGCAACAAGGTTCGAGCTGACTCTTTTATTGGCTGCTTACTCATTATTTTTTCAACTTTCTCCCAGTAAACATACCTATAACTGTTCCCCAGCCATAGGAGATATGTACGCACAAGAACATCAAGAATAAGGGAAACAAATACTTCCAACCATGCTCTTTAGCAGCTAAAAACGAAGCTACCAAATCGCAAGCAAAATATAGTCCTAATCCTGCTACAAGTGCGTAAGCAAAGAATACATTTACCCATGAAAGCAAGAATCCGAACATTATACCTAACACAAAGAGCAAAGGCACCAAATGTCGAAGTCCGATAGACTCTCTGTCCACATAGAATAAATGTCCGATAGATTCTCCATTGGCATACATTTGTCTACATGAAGCTTTCAATGTTGGACGAGCATAATATGAACTTATTATCTGTGGATCAAAATATACCTTGTATCCAGCTTTTCGAATACGCGAGTTATACTCATTGTCTTCTCCACGAGGTAAATCTTCACGCATACCACCAACCTTATTAAATACTCTACGAGGAAAACAACCAAAAGGAACTGAGTCCACATAATCAGGTTTCAAGCCTACACGGAATGCTGAGCCCCCAATGCCAAAACGTGAATAGTTAAGAATGGCATTTGCTTTTGCCCATAAACTATCATTAAAGGGAAGAATGATACAACGCCCACCAACATTACCTCTTTCACTATCAGCGACCAAACCTTTAACACACATTTCTATATAGTCTTTATTGTATAGAGCATGTGCATCCAACCGCACAATGTAAGGCGCCTCCGAATTTTTCACACCTATATTAAAGGCTATCGACTGTATGCGTCCGGGGTTATGAATGAAGCGGATGTTCTTATACGTCCTGCCATACTCCTCCACTATTTTCCTCGTTCTGTCTTTGCTTCCGCCATCTACCACCATCACATCCATCTCTACAAACGGATACGACTGGGCAATGACAGAATCCAAACAACGAGCTATAAACTTTTCTTCATTGAGAGTGGGGATTACTACTGCTACTGTATAGCTCATAAATCTATCTTTTTCCTAATAACAATCTGATTCTATGCTGAAGTGTCATCGGTATTAAGCTCCATATTGAATAAGCCACTTTATAGTCATGTGCCTTCCAATAAGTATGTACGTCCGTCCAACTTTTGCTTTGCTTCCACAACGAAATAACGACCATTCTTTTATCTGTATGGCGCGAAGGATGATTCAATGGCTCATTGCCGTCCTTGATGTCTTCATAATCCACTTCAAATGTTTTTATAGGAGAGGATTGGACAACCGACATTCCTTTCTTCGTATTGACTATCAAGCAGGATACGCCCTTTTCAATATTAATTTTTTCTTTCAAGTCTGCCCTTCGGCCTACCACCCCCCAAAAATCGCCTAGCGTAATGTCTGCTCCTCGCTCTTGTTTGGCATACGGACATACATAGCAAGAATCACGATATGTTTCACCTTCCAAAAAATAGGTCATATAGGAAGACAAGCGGTGATTCACTTTCTTGGCTTTGCCATTTTTATAGGTAATCAAGTTATTGAAAGTCCAGCCTTGTCCTTTGTCTCTGAATACAAAATGTTTGATTGCTGCTTTTTCATAGGCTTCGAGTGCTGAGTGAAACATCTCCACATTGGGAACGCCATGACAAATAACCTCTACGGTCAACAAATTTTCATGATTCTTGGTTATGCGTTTTACAGCTGCCACCTGACAGGGTGTTCCTGAAAAAAGCACGTTCTTTCCCTCCTTTAATGCACTTGCAACCTGAGCATAAATACCCTCTGTATAACTCTGAACATATTTCGAACCATACATCTGCTTTACTTTATTGAACTCATCTGTCAATATATGCCGAGGCTTCAGGTTTTCATCTATAATACATCCGGCTACCATCCATCCTTTCTCTATCAGAAACTCAGCGATAGCAGCAAATGCACCACCAGAAGACGACAACTTAATCTTCTCCAAATCTGTACGAACTGCTGCAAATGTATGTGCCGGCATAATGGTTTCTTCCGGGTTTACAATCACACATTTTTGGGCACAAAGCCCACAGTCTACACACACTGCATCGTCAATCACCGGACGCAAATAGCCTAATTCATCGGGCTGCATCGTGATGCAATTTTTAGGACACATGTCAACACAAAGAGCGCAGCCCGAACAATCTTTATTTTGAAAATCAACGACTCTTTTTTTCTTAAATTCCATATTTATGAATGCTTTTTTACTTACCTGCTGTCTTTGCGCATGTTGCTATCGATACTTTCAAAAACTCCCTTGCCACCTTTCTTTCCGCATTCAATGTAGCTTCCGAGATTTCGAAGTCTACGGCATCTTCCTGTACTTCTTCGAATTGGGGTTCATATCTATGCTGCAAATGCAACTTTTTCAAAAGCGATACTACCCTGCTACTTTGCGAATGAGCGGCTCCATAGTTTCGGTCAAACACAAAAAATGGGGTGTGCAGATTGATTGAAAAAGCAGTTCCGTGAAATGAGTCGGTCACAACCATCTCGGCATTATCCACCAAACTCAGAAAATCAAGTGGTCCACTTGGCACCAGTTTATCTGCATAGCTCATATCTGTATGCTCGTAGGGAATCGCTATCACCTCACACTGAAATTTTTCTTTCAATCTTCCGATACACTGCTTTGCCTGCTCTGACGGAGCGTCCAAAAAGTATGCCAATATGTACTTACTCTTTTGTCGGGGAATAGCCAAATAGTTTCTCCACGTGTTGCCATCCAGCAGTAGTGTTGGGTCTAACAAATGCAAAGCCGTCCTTCCACAAAGGTTCTTGATCAACTTTACTCCGCTATCTTCTCGAACCGAAATACAGTCCACCTCGTTAATCCACTTTTTCAACTTTTCTTCATTGAACGGAGCAATAAAGTCATGCCCTAGGCTGGTAGCAAAGGAAATTCGTTTACCCTTAGGTGCAAAACGCAAGTAATACATGGGGTCTACATATAAGGACGTAGGATTCCAAAGTTGGTCGCTACCGGCCACACAAGCTATTGCTATTTTAGCCTCTTCCTTAAGCAACTTCCAACTCATACGCTGGGGTTGCAGATAATTTTCTTCAAAATCCTCAAACCTTTTCACAGAGTCTCCCACCAACGACTTTTGGTACGAACTCTTATAGGCTTTTAAAGTCTTTGGATCAGCAGTCAGAAGTGTACGCCACAATATAGTCAGCAACTTCCCCAACCTAACATCTCGTCCTTTTATCACACTTTTCCTTGCTACTAATTCACAGTCATAGCCCAACTCTTTGATAATGCACTTTGTGGCATAAGTCTGCAAACTTGAACCATAATTATAGCCGGAAAACAATGTGGTTAATAGTATTTTATTCATTAACCTTGCTTTTTCTAATTATTCTACTAACAAAACATGCTAAGCTATTTTTTCACTATAATAGTTTTCAATACACCGAGCAATCGTACGAAATAATATGACAATTTATAATCAAAAGGTTTTGAAAAATAAATCTTAGTATAGGCGTAAGCCATAAGCCATCCATTCTTGAACATATAGCCCCATGTATGATGCCCAGTATATGCACTGTTTTCTCTATATCTTCTATAATAGATTGCATGCTGTGAAGTGAAAGATACCTTGTGAATTTTATCTGATATTAAAAACATATAAAGGCTATCCTCTCCGTTTTTGAAACGCACATCAAACCTTCTTCCCTGTATGAAGCTCATTGGAATGAGCTTCATACAGGGTCCGGAAAAAAATTTCCGAACCCTGGATGACAGGTTTTTACACTGATTTTTTATACAATAATTATATGCCTCTGTAATGGTATAAGGTAACTGTTCCTCTATTTTTCCATCATTAAAAGCATACGGATAACACAGCGATACGGTGTCGGGTGCAGCTTTCTCGTACAACTCTGCTAAATAAGTAGGAGAAATCAAGTCATCATCGTCAATAAACGTCACGTATTTGCCCTTAGCTAAGTCTAAGGCAATGTTGCGCGCATTACTCACCCCACCTTCATCAGTTTGAATGTACTTCACATTCATCCCTTGCATTCGATCATCTATATACTGCTGAATGTTACTTTTCCAAGGTTCGCAACAACCATTCAACACTAAGATTACCTCAAAATCTTCTTTAGGAAAAGTTTGAGCAACCAATGACTTCAGACATTCCCATAGATAATCTTGGGGTTTATAAGTGGGTATAATAACAGATATCTTCATAAAATAGTTACATTTCATCTTATCATTTTATGTAGAAAAAAGCCTAACTTTAAACTTAAACTAAATGCAATCCCCTCTAACTGATACTTAAGGTTCTTGCTCTTAATCATGGCTTGAAACAGGTGCTTTTGCTGCTCAAGAGCTTTATACAAACCAAATTGGTCAGACTTCGAAAGCTGTCTGTAACCGAAAAGCAACGTATTCATACATAAGCCTACTTGACGGTAAAAGGCTTCGGTACAAGGTTTGTCCATCTGCTGCTGCTTGACAAAATCCATCAAACTGTTCATAACATAGATGATGTCAATGCCGTTTTTCAGTCTGAACTTTGAAGTAATGCTACCCGAAGTCCGCTGCAGATAATTATAGCTAACCTCAGAATCTGAGGCTATTTTTTCTGCCAGATAGGTAATTTTCGGCTTCAATTCTGAGTCTTCATGATAAATTCCTATTTTAAATTTCAGTCCGTTTTGTCTTAAAAAAGCAGACTTGTAAATAGAAAATGGAGCTGGCGCAGGCAAGCCGCCATGAATAGTTACTTCCTTTCCAGACTTTATCCCATCTATTATAACATAGGGACCATCACTATTTAAAGAAGCATCTTCATACGCATTGCGGTATTGCAATTGCAAAATATCCAAACCATCTTTCAGTTTCTTTGTGATTCTACCAAGACAATTTGGCTCAATCCAATCATCTGAATCTACGAACCACACATATTCTCCCCGTGCTACCTGCAAGCCTGCGTTTCGAGCAGCACTCAGTCCTTGATTTTTTTGAGTAATAATCGCTATATTTTCATACTCTTTAGAAACTTGCTCAACAATGGAAAGACTATTATCAGTAGAACCATCATTCACAACAACTAATTCAAAATCTGTAACATCTTGCATTTCACAAGAACGGATACATTTTTCTACGTATCGTTCTACATTATATACTGGTATGATTATAGATAACATCATAACTCCCAAACAATTTTGCAGTAGAACAAATTAAATTAACATCAAATAGACATAATACGAAATAGAGAACACAGAAACGGAAGCTCCACCAACGATAAACAAAAGTTTTAGCGTCAAAATAGGATAGAAACAATTGTAACGCCTATAGTATGACAATTTTCTAACGCTACAATACAAAATAAATATAACTCCTATAATGCCATAATAAAACAGCATATCTAAATAGGTGTTATGTGAATTAAGGTTTACGGACGAGACAGTTCCCAAAGCTGCAGTTTTTCCCTCACCAAACAATTGTGTAGGTAAAGAATTCCGTTGAAAGTTTTCCCAATAAACTTCAGACAATTCTTCTCTATGAGAAGTAGCTTTATTCAAGTCACCATCAAGCACGGCCTGTGTTGCATTCTCAATGCGCAAAATAACCGGTTTAACTATACTGAGTTCTGAAATATAAGGATAGGACAATGATGTAACTACAAATAGAGCTATGGAAAAGAAAACAATTTTTCGAATTTTGAAATACCCTTTTTGCCAAAAAAAGATTGCTACAGTCATAACTAACAATGCGGTAGCAGTAAGGCTCATTGTCATAAATGTTAAAGCAACATATAAAATAGCAAGTCCTACTTTAAGTATATTGTTTTTTACAAAATAAACGGCATAAATAAACCCTACTATAGTAAAGAGACCTGTTCTCGTTGTACCCAAAGTTCCATATAATTGAGATCCAAATTCTTCATCTAATCCAGCAACCCATCGCTCCAATCCTGTATCATATCGGTAACCATATAACACTGTTATAAGTACGGATATAGATAATAATTGAAATATTGTTTTCCAAAATGCGTCAACTGATTCATTAGAATACAGATAAGATAAACTATATATAAAGAAAACAGATTTAAAGAAAATGTTGAATCCTGTAAAACCATGTCCCAGCAAAAACGAAAATGCTCCGTAAAAGAGTGTGTAAAGCAACCAAGCAAAACTGATTGAAAACAATTTATGATGAAAGGCATAATTCATACACTTTGGACTGAAAAGCACTATCTTCACTAACAAGACCAAATGAAATACTAAGTTACAAGTTATTCCAAATGAAAACACCATGACGTTTTCAAACAGTAAATAAAAAACATACTGAAAAAAACATAATTTGGTAGATGAAATGATAAACAGCAAGGTTATCACGGCAAGTATTACATCAATGGGAACTATGTTTAGGGATAAAATAAAGTATGCTCCAATATAGCACCACATCTTCCATTGCTCTTTTTTTCCAAACAATGAATCATCTAAAGAAAAAAATTCGCTAAAAACTTCTTTTACTGCTTTCATTAAAGTAACATTTCATGTAAAACACCAATAGAATAATCGCGAAACATTTGCAAGTCTTGTTCCTTACAACACAATGAACTTACTTGTTCCTTTGATACGACATCAACATCCTTATAATCAATAATGGAAGAAGACATATCCACCTTTTTCAAGATAGAAATAATACGTCCATCATTCGATCTAACGTCTTTCACAACACCATACACAGGTTTACCATATATCAACGAAAACGCTGTTCCATGAAAAGATGTCGTAATAACAAAAGAGGCTTTCTTAAAGAGATATACAAACTCATTGGGACCAGCATCTTTAATCACACGCGAGTTTTTTCGGAACACATCCTGCTTGCGACCTTCCAATATAATGACCTTGATATTGCCCAACTCCTTTTGTACCTTATTGATTAAGTTCTCTATCTCTGGGTAAGGGTTATACATATAGGTCAAAACATACACAAGTATATAAGGTTCATCTACTTTTATCTTCGACTGATTAGCTAACTTATCCCAATCCTCCCTTTTTAACAATAAAGTAGGATCACATACAACCTTAGCATCTCGATTGATAAGTTCCTTAACAATACGGAGCCCACTCTGTTCTCGAACCGATATGGATTGATACTTTAAAAGTTCTTTTGCATACAAGTTCTTGAAGTCAGATGGAATTTCATTGATTGCGAAACTGGAAGCATAAGAAATACATTTACTATTCTTAGGAACAAACGAGAGCAAAAACGAAGTATCAGATCCTGCAAAAGACGGGTTCCAAACTTGGTCGCTTCCTGTTATATACAAATCGTACCTAGGTGGATTGCTGTGTATGGACTCATAATTATAATTAAACTTACTAGTCCTAAGCATTGTCTGATGAAACTTTTCGAATCGATACCTTTTTTTTGCCAAGGCTCCAAATGATAACAAGTTAACTACAACAGAATAAAGCAATCTTAATAAATAGGTTACTTTTCCAACTTTAACTTTGGGAGGAAATTGATAATCTATGATTTCATTGTCATAGCCCAACTGTCTCAGCTTTTCTTGCAATGCATAAGCTTGTAAAATCGAACCATAGTTAATTACCTTATGCATAGTTATAATACCTACTTTCATGAAAACATTCTCGACAACTTGTTCAACACTCTGTTAGAAAACAAAATCATCTTAAAGATGATACCATCCAAAGGTACAGACGTTTTCAAAGCGTATGAAACCACAGGAAATATTGCAGGCTTCACCACTTTTTCTTTCATCTGACCTTCTGCCACAACCTCAAACGGATGCTCAATCAAACTACAATTCGTCTGTTTCAACACATCATTACCTTTTTCAGTAAAAGCAATAGCTGCACTCACACCATCTTCATTCTTCTCATAAGCAGAACCCCATAAATCTCCAATGCGTATATCTGCAGACGAATGATTGTATTTGTATTTGCAGTGCTTGTAGCATGCCTTACCCAAACAAATATTACCTAAAAAGAACTTATAAAAAAGGTCTCCTTGCGACCGTCTAGAATTGTAGTAGTTTTTTTTTTCCCTTATTAGCATATTATAAGAATCATGCCAATTAACCTTTTCACCCTTCGCTTCTCCGTCTATTGCCATAGCCCAACTATCATGCCATCCTGTCAACTTATTTCGCCAGGAAGCATACGTTATCGGCCCTGTAATTTTTTCAACAGATTGGGTATATTTTTTCCACATTAGCATGGAAGGAACACCATGACAAAAGAAATCCAAAAGAACAAAGTTATCCTCAACCCGCCATTTTTGAATTAAACGGCGGAATGAATCAATCTGACAAGGAGTTCCGGTCACCAGATATTTATCTCGTCTATTAATAGCTTTGAATCCTTCCAAGGTATAACTCTGAATATACTTGGAGCCAGCAGTCTGCACCAATTCTTCAACAGTCGTTGCTATAAAATGCTCTGCCCTTTGCTTTTCTGCGTTATACTTTACTCCACAAACCTTATATCCTTTATTTATAAGTGTACGGCCAATCTCAAAACCCGCTCCACCTGAAGCACATTTCCTGCGCACAGCCGGTTCATTGCTCCACGCTGCATAACTCCGTATAGAGGTTTCCTGCAAAGCCAATCCTTTATTATGGAATGCACAAACATTCAGACACAAGCCACAATCAATGCACTTATCTTCATCGAACACCTCCGGCTGATAAAAGCCATCAGCATTCAACGATATGGATATAATATTCTTGGGGCAGATGGTTGCACATACTCCACAACCATAACAGTCTTTAATTTCTGAAATATTTTTCATTGCAAGAACAAATAAGCAAAAAACTTTTTGAAGTATAATTTTATCGCATTCATAGTACTCGTATAAAGTAAATCGGATTTATTCAAATTTTTAAGATAATCCTTTAATATGGCTTTCTCTTGAGCATTAAGATATTGTCTATAAGAGAATATGATTGGAATATAAGTAGTATAAATAATACTACGACATAAATTCTGTTGGTGTTCTTCTCTAAGCAACCGTTTTATATGTTCTATGTTAGCCCATATTATACTCAACCTTTTAAGAGGCTTATCATGAACATTAGCCATGGCAGATTCACCTCTTATTACATAATAATAAATTCCAACTCTTGAGAATTTATAAACCGTTATGGAAGGCAATAAAGACAAGAAAAATAGAAAATCTTCACCAATTGTTACCTTTTCATTAAACCGTTTATTTTGAATAACAGACCGACGAATTAACTTATCCCACAACGCATTATTCCTTTTATTGACATAAAAGTTGTAGAGCTTTTCTTTATTACTGATAACACGAGCTTCCTTAATTTTCATCAGACGTCCTTTGTTATTTGCATTCACAATCGCATAAGATTTCTGAATAACATCGGCCTGCTCATCATTATCAACCATTAAAAAATCTTCGGATATATAATCATCTGAATCTATAAAGCATATCCACTCACCCTTAGCATAATCCAATCCCAAGTTTCTAGCTGAACTAACACCACTATTAGTTTTATGATAGACTATAATTCTACTATCAACAGAAGCATATCGTTCACATATTATTCCAGAATTATCAGGACTTCCATCATCAATAAGCAAAAGTTCCCAATCTTTCTCTATTTGATTTAAGATACTTTGAATACATCTATCTAAATATTTTTCCACCTTATACACTGGTACTATAATACTAACTTTCGGCATATCTCTTTATTCACTCAGTTTTTGGGTTAACCACTTTATAGAATCCGTAACAGCTAAAACCTTCAGTTTATTGACATTGTTCCAATCTATGTGACTTTTTGTTTCTTTTAAAATTTGTTCCTTTATTACTCGGTCCTGTAATCCCAACTGACCAAGCAGCGAGTCGAACCGACTATTACCTCTCTTAGCGTTGCCAAACACATAGAAGTCTTTGTTGAAGTTTATAGAAAATGCAGTACCATGGAAAGAGTCGGTAATGACAAAGGCGGCATCGCGAAAATAAGAGAGCCACAGTTCTATCGTATCGTCCATACTTACTCCTGCATCCGCACTCTTTATATAATAAGGTAAACCGCGTTGCTCAGCAAAACGCTGAATGGAGTTTATCTTATCCTCCCTCTTATCCAATATATAAGCAAAAACAAAAGGCTTGCGTTGAGGAATATCTTTACATAATGCTGCATAATCCTCGACCTGTAACAACAAAGTAGGGTCGAGCACATGAACAGCAGACACACCTAAATGGTCTTTGCAGAGCCCCACACCCGATTTTTCTCTCACAGAGATGCCATCAAATTGTTTAGCCAAAGCAGCACATTCTCTTGTCTGCTCATCAGTAAATTCCCACGCGTCTGTTCCGAACGAAGCAGCATAGGCTACACGCTTCACCGACAGTCCTTGAGCGAATTTCAAGAAACAATCTCTTACATCGTAATTATACATCGGACGCCACACTTGATCGCTACCTACCACAATAGCATCTAGTGCATACTTACTTACTATCTGCTTTGAAAACTTTTTGGTACGCGGTGCTGTGAGTGACATACATTGGTCTACAAAACGGCGCAAAGGCATTTCTAACTTCCGTTGTTCAGCAGGTGTCCGTCCGAACTTAACCTTATGTCCTAACATCTTATGCGCCAATACGCGCCAAGCCATATCTGCCCAACTCAGCCAATCATATTTCCAATAATCGAGGGTCCACACTTCATGTCCCATGCGTTTCAGCACTTGCTGCAGGGCATAGTTCTGAAGTACGCCACCATAATTGGCATGCAGGGGTTGGGTTACGATTCCTATTTTCATCACGCTTACTTATTTCTTCAATATCTGCTTCACTTGCTTCCTTACATCACGGGGTATCACCTTATAAGCTATGCGATAAGCAACTCCTCTCCATGAAAAAGGTGTTTTGGCCAGTACCTTGATTTTCTGCTGAAATGTTTGACCATCCTCTTTAAAAAATGCCTCTCGATCCTTGGGTATAGCTGCCGACTTTACCAATGCCGGATTTCTTTGGATCAATTCATCGTAGGCTACAGCATACATTTCAGCATTAATGGCTTGCAAAGCGTCTGCCCCTTTTGCTGTATTGGCCGTTACTGCCGAGATGCCTTTGTCGTCGTCAATCTCGGGCATGATGGATGCAATACCCCACCAGTCACCGAGCGTCAAGTCACTTTCGCTCTTCAACGCTTTGGCCGGACAGGCATAACATGAGGGACGAAGATAAAGGTCGCGCAGGAATCCGCGCATGAACAAGTCCTTGTTCAAAGGCTTATACGAGAGCAAAACCGTATTTTTCTCTCCGGCAGCTGACGCTTTGGAGAGAGCGAGAGCAAAACCGAATTTTTTCCACCCGTTTCGTTTGTCACGGAAAGCAATGGATTCAATCGCCAGCCCGTGACAATCCAACCCATCACTTTCCGTGACTAGAGGAATACAAGGGTGCAAAACCGAATTTTTTCCGTCGCCCTGACGGGCGAATGTCTTATTTATTTCTTCTTGCAAATAAGTTCTGAATACTCCGGGACTTGGCACACCATGGCAGATAAAGTCTACGGCCAACAGGTTGTCATACTCCTTGCGCAAGTATTTTTTCAAGCCGGCTATCTGACAGGGGGTTCCTGAAAAGAGTACTTTTCTTCCGCTCTTCAAGAAGCCTTCTGCTTGTTGGTAGGTGCTACCTATCTTGCTCTGCACATACTTCGAACCGCGAAACTTTGCAAGTGCTTCTTTCGTTTCTACATAGCTATGTACTACTTCCCAACTTTCATCAAGACAGGCTCCAAATACCACACCGCCCTCATCTATGATCTGCTCTGCCAACAGGGTAAACACCCCACCCGAAGAACTCTGCATTCGCACCGATTCATTCGGATTTTTGGCAGCGTACACACCTAAGGGGCTACGTTCGTCCGCTTGATTGATTACGGGACAAACTTTTTCGCACAATCCGCAATCTATACAGAGTGACTCGTCTACCTGTGGATAAAGGAAACCTTCATTATCTTCATGCAAGGTAATACACTGCTTCGGACATCGCTGCACACAGGCGGCACAACCGCAACAATCTTGCTTATCTTTTATTGAAATCATACTTATCTTCTTATACGGGCTATCAATGAACCTACGGGTTGGCTTATCAACTGCTTTTCATCTTTATTCATGCCTAAATACCAAAATGCGAACCCGTAAGCTACAGTAAACAACAAACCTAATCCTACAAAATTCAGAATGGTCATAGTGCTGAATGCAGCACTATTGATTACCATCAATCCTGCCACCACAAAACACACTGGAACAAGGCTCATTTTGATGATTTCTTTCCAAAATTTCACCATGTCTAAATGTTGCTTACGATGATAGTATATGTTCATGACAAGCCCCTGACCTATAAATAATGCTAAACTCGTTGATAAGGCACAGCCATAACCCCCGTATGATTTTGCCAACAATATGGATAAACCTAAACTTGCTAATGCTATGACAATGTACAGCAAGGAACGGAACTTCATCTGATTGCGTGCCTGCAAAATGGTAATGCCTAAGTTTTGTATCAAGGGTATGATCAAAGGAATGAAGAACAACAGACATATATAATAGGCATCTTCATACCCTGCGCCTGCCCATAGCTGAATAAAGGGTTTTCCGAACACGATGAATGCAGAAAGAATAAAGGCCATGATGATGTATTGCAAACGACCGGTACGCACAAACAAATTGGATATTTCCTGCTCATTATTTTCTTTAGCCACCATGGCGGTTACTCTCGGTAAGAATACACCGGATATGGCCGTTGAAAACATCATAAACATACTTTGCAACTGTATAGCTACGGCATAAACGGCTATAGCGACTGATCCGCGATAAATGCCCAACACGAACTGTCCGGTACTCCAATATATACGATCCATGATGGCATTGAGAAATATCCAAAAACTATAGATAGCCACCTCTTTCAAGAAGCTCCAATTAAAACGGGCAAAACGTATCTTGATAGCAAGCCTGTTTTTACAATACCACCAATTTATCAACAAAGTCACTACATTAAACAGGGTCGTAACTACCACCATAGCCACTGCCTTATAACCAATAACAAGCAGCAAGACCATCACCACGGGATTCAGTACAGAACGTATGATGCTGACCAAACGCTGAAACACGAATCGTTCGTAGGCTGTCATGATACTACCCCAAATACTCATGGGGAATGTAAAGGCTAAGTTAAAAGTCATCAGCCACAGCATGATGCGGGTGCGCTCTACTTCGGTTTCTGTCATTGAACGCGCAAACAAGTTCTCTACATTCAGCGACAATACGCTACCGGCAATCATTGCTACAACTCCGATGCCAATATACAGAACGAAAAACATGCCGAACATCTCTTCCTGTTCCCGTTGTTTTCCTTCTGCACGGAATTTGGCTGTATAACGCACAATCGCATTTCCAAAGCCCAAATCCAAAACGGTCAAATAGGCTATGATGGAAGCTGCTAAAGAATACAGACCATATTCCGATTGGCCTAACATTCGCAACATGTAGGGGGTATAAATCAACCCGACTACCATGTTCAGGCAAATGGACACATAATTTAATGCGGCTCCAGTTTTAAGTTGGTTCATTGTTTTTAGTATAAAAAATAATATACTTAAAATCGTTCACTTTCATCATTCTGAATCTTTGTTCCGTAAGTAATTTTATTTATATTATTCAAAATTTCTGTAGGTAAAGATTTATCTAAACTATCAGCTAGTTTCCTCATAAAAGAAGCAAAAGTACAACAATAGAATTTTTTTCCATTTGTACTCTTAGTAAAATATGTTTGGTGTTCTGGGTTTGGTCCATAAGACGTATTACCGATAAATACGGACCAATATTCAGAAGGTTCACTTATCACATAAAGTATATTTTTATTTTTATCATTACTCAAGTTTATTAAAGTATGAAGAATAATATCATTATAATTAGTAATTTGGACTTGTTCATTTGTTGTTGAACTATTTAATGCTATTGATGTTCTTGACAATCCATCAGTTTCAGTTACTTCATTATATGTTGAAATTCTGAATGACTGAGGACTCGGATCATTATTTAAAACACCAACTCTTCCTTCATACAAATATGAAATTTGTTCTCTAATTTCTGAATCTTTTTTACCACGCTGTTTTAATCGAGCTATTTCACGTGTAAGTTGTCTAGAAACTATCTCTGACTTATTCAAATAATTTTGCTTGTCAAAAATATCAAATGGTAATCCTTTTAATAATTCTGCAGTCTGATGCAATTTATTTTTTAAACTTACCAACAACTGAATTTTTTGTACTAATATGCTTAAGATACCCTTATGGTAGTTAGTAGCAATGTTATATGGTAACCATAATATATCCCGTTTTTCTTTTATCATTTCTAATATAAATTTCCAGACTTCATCATGTAAACCAAATAAATTGCATAAAACAGAAGAGTCCAGAACTATAATTATATTATTTTTTTTTAGTATATCTGCTAAATCCTCATCCTTATAATAACCCGAAAAAGATTGTCTCATAAATTATAATACTAAATTTGCTTTTGCCCATTCATTGGAAGCCATTATTTTTGTCCAAGCTGCCTGTTGTCCACTTCTTATCACAATAAGTCTATCATTTTCATCAATGCAATACTTTAATTCATCTCGTATTTGATCATAAGTTTTTAGAGTCACTACAGCCCATGCAGATTCTGTCAATCTGCCCCATTTTTCATAACTACGTAATTGTATGTATAATCGCTCATAATTATGACCTGGCTTGCATAAATCATACAAAACTATATAACAATGCATAATCATTTTAAATCAGAAGTTGATACTAAACACATAAAAGCTTCAAGAGTAAATCTTCTATAAAATTTAAAGAAAGCCATATAAAATAAGTAAGTTATAACCAATAAACTAATAAGACTTATCCAATAATATTGGCCAATCTTATTAAAATCCTTAAGTCCCAATACCATTACATACATAAATATTCCAACAAATATAAGCGTTATTGAACGTAAAAAATCATACAAAGCAACATAATTATCCATTTTTTGCTTATGATTATCAGCTCGTTCATACACATAATGATAAATAACTCTATGATAGTCAACCTTATCATAATGTGATGAATCAGGAAGCATTAAATGCTTTGATAAAGCCTTACGCTTTGATAATATAATATCTTTCAAATAAGCATCTAAAGTTTTAACAAAAAAATCCTCGACTCCTGCTATCTTTAAAATTAAAGTTGGTATTAAAATGGGTAACAATAATATTGAAATTATGATTCGCCAAATATAAATCAGTAATATTTGTTTCTTATAATTATAATTTCTATTTTTTAAAATGGTTTGTGCAGTATGAATTATATGCCAATACTTACCCTCTTCCATTAGCAAAAACTCTGAAGGATAACCATACCACCATATAACAAAACTTTCAATGGTAATTGAAGATATATAAGCAACTAAATGACCTAATATATAGGATACTATTAAAAATACAGAACAAGATACAATTGATTCTGAAACACTTAACCAACCTTTCACTTGAACTAAAACATCACTAACTGACATCGGATTTATGAAATCCAAAGATTCCATCTTTACAAAATAAAATATAACAAATAATGTAAAAGCACCAGGGAATATATACCCTAAGAAATCAAAGAGAGAAAATGGATTTTTCATAAAATAAAAATTGTAATCAGTAGTTTTATGCGAGACAATCTTGATAGGTTAAGACTAAACCATACTGTTGGAGTTTATAGGCAAGCAGTCAATTTAGGGCATACCTTAGAGAGTAAGTACTTTTCTGTGCCTACCTTCACTGACTTGTTAAAATTTAAATTGATTTTTAACGTTAAGGACTATGCTAGTCCGATACAAGAGGGTAAGAGAGTGGAATAATCCCTGCAACCCTCAAAGTTTTTTGTGCAAAAAATCAGCGGAATTAATCTGCATTCTTCCTCCTGTTGCCAGCAGTTTTCTTACTTGAAGCACCGGCAGCTTTGGACTTGCCCGACTTTGAACGTTTAAAGTTTGAAGAAGCTTCTTTTGATAAAGCCAATTCTTCTTCGAGAAGACGGTTTTCACGTTCCAAAGCTTCTTTTAAGGCACGTTCCTGCTGAATTTCAGCACGAATGGTATTTTTCTCCACATGCATGTCTTTCAACTCGTCGTTCATTTTGGCCAATTCTGCTTTCCTTTTGGCCAACAATTCCTTCATATCGTCATACACTGCACGCATCGCACGTAAATCAAAACGCTGACTTTCGTGCTGTGCTATCAGATGCGCTATGATTTGATCTCGTGGGTCGGTTGACATATGAATCTTTTTAAATAGATCAGATAATAAAGCAATTACTCTTTTATCTTGTAGAAATCAGGAACGTTATAACACGTGCTATTTGAATGGTAATTTGCATCAGTTATAATGGAGAGGCCAAGAAGTACTCCCCTATTCAAACAAATACCCATAGTTTGTGCGGAGTTCGTCGTATGCCGATTCGCTGCGTTGGCGGGAATCGTCGGTGGCGGGGAGTGTGGAAATGAGGTGGGAAAGTTCTTGGAATACTTTTTTTCCGGCTTCGAGGATGGGGAGGAGGTTGTCTTTGAAATGGTCGAGGAAGGGGGCGTAGTAATAGCCGATTTCTTCGATGATGAAACTGAATATTTCGAGGGCGTCCTTCATGTCTAACTTCTTACGGAGTACGTCCGAGAGGGTTTGACGACGAAGCATTTCGATGTTTTCAGTTTGAGCGGTGACTTCCTGGGGGGTGCGGACGGGATGAAAATAACGGTCGACAAAGGCATTGCGTTCGTGAAGGTTGCGCTGGTAAAAGGTGGGAGCGGATGAGGGGGCGACGGGAGATTTGTCGACTTCTTCAAAGCGTTCGGCATGAATGCCGGATATGGCAATGCTCATGCCGCCTACGTCCATCACTAACTTGCGGTCGCGGGCTATGCGGATAACGTAACCTTCGAGTCCGGCATATTCGCCGGTGGTAATGCGCAGTAGGGTGCGGTTCTGGGCATAGTAAACGAAAGGACGCAACAAAAAGCGGATGCGGTCGGGGTCGGTTTCGGCTATGCGCATAAAGGGCTCCATCTGACTGCAGGGTATGGTGGCTACACGTCCGGTACTGCAATTTTTACAAAGTTTGTAACCGGGGATTTTTTCATCTAAATAGGCTTGCAACTTCTGCGGACTGCCTTGCAGAAACACCAGTCCGCTGACGGTGGGCGAAACTACCTCGCGCAGGGTGTTGTTCCTTCCGCGACGGGGTACGTAACGTATGGTTTTGTGTACGAAAAAGGTTAACTGATCGTCGCGCAACGTGCTCTCAATGGCTCGTACTTTTTGATTGTGTACAAAAATGTACGACCACGATGTGCATGGGTCGGCAAGGATTTGAGAGGCTAAACCGGAGCTGACTTCAGGGCACGTTTTTATTCCTGAGCCAGAATGAATTTCTGATTCAGGAATGCTTGTGCCCTTTGGAAATGAAAGGTTTTCAGTGCATGGAATACCCTTCATTTCGTCGGCTGTAAAATGAGAATTCGAACTGTCCAGTGTCATAAACCCTCTTCTACTTTATGTGGTGTGATATAGCTGACTGCAGGGGTAAAGTAAAAACAAATGCTTCCGTTCTGTTCTGCGCTTTATTTGTGCAGCATCTCCTGTCGACCTCTCTATCGCAGGATAAAGGGGTCATAACTACTACAACCTTTTTCATACTACCTAAAATTGGTTTTTTGTACCGTTTATAGCGTGTCTTCTAAGAATAAGACACGCATTTATGACGCAAAGGTAGTGTTTTTCTTGCATTCATTATCATTTCAGCCAAAGAATTTTCCAAGTTCTTAGAATTTTATAGGGATTTGTTTCGCAAAACTTGGGTGCGTATCTTCCGTAATTTGCTGATAATCAAATACATACTGCCGGATACATGTTTTATTCTTAGAAAACATGCAGTAATTCAGAGCTTAAATACATAGTGTGAACGCGCAAGCTGCGTGTAATAAAACCCGCTCCTTGCAACAATTGGAACACCCCATTCGTTATAGAACTTGCAAAACCTTTCACATATTTCCTAACAAAGCTAAAACGGAGCAGTTGGCTTAGTCGCTGAATTAGAAGCGGAACGGGCGTTGCGGAATCAAACCTTGTAACGTTTCTGAACGCGCTGATTATCAGCAATTCCAATTTTGTGCAAACTAGCTCGGAACTAATTTCAACTAGCTCGGAACTAATTTCGACAAGGTCGGAACTAATTCAAACTGGCTCGGAACTAATTTCGACAATCGCGGAGTAAAATTTTACAAGGTGCTGTTCGGTGCTAAAACCTTCGGTGAGCCGAAGACATAGATGTGTACAAATTTAAATAGTTTTCACCTTTTAAGAACAGAGGCCATTAACATTTCAGGCAAAGGGAGGTATTCAGATACAGACAGGCGGAAATAATTTGCTGACAAAAAGGCTACGAAAAAAAACATAAAGGTCTCGACCCAATCCAATGGAGGGTCAAGACCTTTTTGGGGATGCTACACAGAAAGAGCACAATTCATGCTGATTACACCTACTTCAAATTCTTGGTAAAGTAAACCATATCCTTGAGCAAATGTCCTTCTTCAATAATCGGGTGATCATAATGTAGGGTAAAAAAATCAGGAATGGTGTACGCGTAAGTGAAACCGCAGCGTTGACAGAATGTCATAGTCGACACACTATCGCCGGTGCCGACATTATTTCACATTTAGTTATTACGCTTCGCGCACAATGGTGTTGCCATTGGCCTGATGCGTTGCCAGCACCAGCACTTCGGCTATTTGTACATGTTCGGGGGCATTGGCAGCGTACAGCACCACATCGGCAATGTCGTCGCCGGTGAGCGGCTGAATGCCTTTGTACACATTGTCGGCGCGTTCTTTATCGCCATGAAAACGAACGACGCTGAAGTTTGTTTCGACCAATCCGGGTTTGACATTGGTGACGCGCACGGCGGTATGTGCCAGGTCGATGCGCAGTCCGTCGGTAATGGTTTTCACCGCAGCCTTGGTGGCGCAATATACATTGCCATTGGCATAGGCGGCATCACCGGCAACGCTACCAATGTTGATGACATGGCCGCGGTTACGTGCCACCATGGCGGGCACAACCATACGGGTGACATGGAGGAGTCCCTTGATATTGGTATCAATCATCGTGTCCCAATCCTCGAAATCGCCTTCATATTCTTTATCAAGTCCGAGGGCCAGTCCGGCATTATTGACCAGCACATCAATTTGGTTCCAGGGACTGACGAGTGACTCTATGGCATTTCGGGTAGCTTCGCGGTCGCGCACATCGAACGGCAGGGTCAGCACCTCTACGCCCGATTGGGTCAGTGTTTCCCTCATCTCGTTCAACTTGTCGGTGTTTCGTCCATTAATGATGAGGTTATAGCCCGATGCGGCAAACTTTTGGGCGCAAGCCTGCCCTATGCCGCTTGTGGCGCCGGTAATAAAAGCAATTTTTTTCATGGTGATGGTTTGATTTGAATGGGATTCGAAGAAAATTTGGGTTCCCTTACGGTTTGTAGGGGTAACCACAGTCATTGTAGGTGGTTGCAAAAGTAGGTAATTTGAACGAGTTTACCAAAGCATTATATAAGTAGGTGTATGCACGCGACAACGCAACTGCATTACCTAAAGAACAATACCTTGCGAACCCGCTCCTTCAGTGCTGGAGTCGGCACATCGGGGGTATCAAGAAAAGCCAACACAAAATTCTCCGCCAGAATTTCTTCCGGATGAATGATATAATTGGTATTCTTACCCACCCGTTGGGCAAAATCCTCGATATCCTTCATGCCATACACAATCACCTTTCCGTCTGCATCTCGCTTTGCCTTCATGTCCTTATCATACGGCACAAACGCCACCTTTACATATTCAAAGAAAATGCCACCAGTGTAAGGACGGTCGGCATAGAGATACATGGCACACTGCTCCACCTTGCCACCTTTCACCGTAAAGGGGCCATAGCTGTCGTAAGCCGCAATATCGGGGTTCGAAATACGGGTCTTGAGGAGTTCTGCCGGATATTCCATGCCATTGGGAGCAATGCTAAATCCTAAAGCAGCATACAGATTCTTCTTGTAGTCTGCGCTGTTTCGCGTCAGTATATGCGACAGTTCGTGCAAGAGCAACGTGCGGCGTCCCTTCGCATTGGCCTGTTTGATCCATTCGTCAGAAAGTGCAATCCAGTTGGCCTGCGTATAGCCGCCGGCACTCCCTTCATCTTTCATCGTCGACTTCACCAGCACCACCTCATCGGGTAAAGGCAAGCGGTAGCCTTCATTGCGGATAATCTGGTTGAGAGCCAGCATATCCTGCCAAATCAGTTGCTTTTCCTGCTCCGTCCAAGCCCGCACTTCCCTTTGCTTAAAAGCAATCAGTTCGGCCTTGGTCCCGGTGGTCTTTTGCAAACGGGAATGGATGTCGAATTCGCTCCACCCGCGGGTGAACGCATCATCGCTGCCTAAAAGAGTCTGCGCCTCTTCCACTGTGGCAAAACGAAAACGGATAGTGTCAGCATACTGAGTACTAGCAGCTGCTCCCTGGGCAACAAGCAGAAACAGCCCGCAGAAAATCATTCGAAATAAGTTGTTCATAAGTAGTATTTATCGTTGATTGTTTTAATTTTTTCCTTCATTCCGCAGCAAATTTATTCTTTTTTTTGCTACAAGGGAAAGGAACAAACAGCTCCTTCGCGGTTGATGCGCCAAAAAGGGATGTTTTTTTCCTGACAATAGGGTTCCATACGCCAAGCACTTTCGAAACCACTCAATACAAAGTGCATGGGCACAAACAGGCCTACCTGAAAACAGGCAATGAATTGGCGGGCACCCAGAGTATAACCGTTTCCGATGCGGGCATCGACGGGAAAGAACACAACGTCGAAGCGGTCGGTGAGTTTGCGAATGTCCTTGAGTTCGCCCAAGTAGCGTTTTTCTTCGGCCAAGGGATTGACTTGCGTGCCGAATTCGGTTTGGACGCAAGTGAGCGGAGGGGTATCGGCCAAAAAGCGGGCATACCAGTTGCAGAGGTCGCCGGCATGAAACAGGCGTTTGCCTTCGACCTCGACAATCCAGCTTACGCCGCTGTCGTTGCTGCCGGTGGCCCACACTTTCAGGTGTTCGTTTTGCCAACTTGCACCTTTGGCCAGCCACACGTCGGCCTCAGCTGCTTGTGCCCTGCGGTGTTTCAGCACGTCCTTCGAAAGCAGGTAGGTAATGCAGGGCACTTGCTTACGCCAGGCAAAAATGCCAGGGGTAAAGTGGTCCTCGTGAAAATGACTGACGAAGACGTAGATGGGCTTAGACTGGTCGGGGCGGAGTATGCGCGGAATGACATAAGAGGGGTCGAGCCAATAGTCGAAAACGAGCAGGCAGGTTGCGGTTTCGACCAGAAAACCGCTGTGGAAGATGTAGGTGATTTGCAAAGGGGTGTTCAAAACTGAGGTGAATAATGATTGGGGAAGGGAAAGACGGGACGTGGGCATCAGCGCTTTCTGACCTCCAGCGAAACATCGAAATAGGAGCGTTTACCCTCGATGTAGTCGGCATAGAGTTCTTCGGGGTCTTTCCCCTTGAGTATGGCGCATTTGCCGCACGACGGACAATGGTTCAGACATTCCCATTGCTCGGCGACAAAGGCACGCCGTTCCTCGCGCGATGAAGTTGCTATGGAGGGAGGTGTCATTTTCTTTTTCACAAAATTAAATGGGTATGACATTTATGCGCTTCGGCTTTGTGTGCAAAATAGCTGTTTGAAACGCCTGCTTCATTGCACACAAAGCCGAAACGCACAGGCATGCTGTGCTGCCTATTACGCTTGGCGCACAATGGTGCTGCCCATTGGCCAGATGTGTTGCCAACACCAGCACCTCAGCTATTTGCCTATATTCGGGTGTATTGGCTGCGTACAGCACCACGTCGGCAATGTCGCCATCGGCGAAAGGTTGTATGCCTTTGTAACAGATAGGGTCAGAACCTCTACGTCCGAATGGGTAAGTATTTCCCTCATTTCGTTCAACTTCTCGGTGTTTCGTCTGTTAATAATGAGGTTATAGCCCGATGCGACAAACTTACAGGCACAATTCTGCCCGATTCCGCTTGTTGCACCGGTTGTGAAAGCAATTTTTCTCACGGTTATTGTTCGATTTGAATGGGGGTCGAAGAAAAATTGAGTTCCCGTACGGTTTGTATGGGTAACCACAGTTGTTGCTGGTGATTGCAAAAGTAGGCAAATTGAACGAGCTTACCAAGGTAAACAGGGGGTGAATGCAGTAAGTGGACGTTCCTTATTATTTTACAAGCAATTATTCCTTATTTATCCACTAAAAACCAATATATTTGCTACAGAATAAAGGTACGTGGATGTTCTTAATCTAATAGCCTATGTTACAACTCACACAATCTCAGAAAGATACGATAACTGCCTTCAAGTTGTTTCTTCAAAGCGACTCCCAGGTGTTCATGCTTAAAGGAGCTGCGGGCACCGGTAAGACGACGCTTGTTTCAGCATTGCTTCATATTCTGGATACAGAGAAGCGAATGTATCATTTAATGGCACCTACCGGAAGAGCCGCATACATTATTGGCAACAAAACCGGGAAACCGGCCTCAACGATTCATCGGGCTATTTATGTATTTTCCGACTTGATGTCGACGAATCGGGAAAAGGAGGATAAGCTGAAGGAAGACAACAGGGATGACAGGGACGATGAAGCGGATGGAGGACTTTATTTTCGGTTTGGGCTTTCAGACAATAAGGATGACCTGAACACTATATATATAGTGGATGAATCGTCAATGGTGTCAGACGCATTTTCAGAAAATGAAGCATTTTCCTTCGGTTCCGGATATTTATTGACCGATTTATTTCGATATGTATGTAATCGGAAAATTGTCTTTATAGGAGACTATGCGCAGCTGCCACCGGTGGGTATGAATTTTTCACCTGCCCTGGACAAGGAATATATCGAAAAAAAGTTTGGGCGCAAAGTGGTGGAAAAAGTGTTGCATGAAGTGATTCGCCAGTCGGCAGAAGGCGTTATGCTTTCGAATGTGACACGCATCCGGCAGCATATTGAACAAAAAAGTTTCATCGAATTCAAACTCGACGAAGGGCCTGATTCGATGGCTGAAAACACCGACTTGTTAAAGCCTTATTATCAACTCTACGAGCAAAAGCCGGGAGTAAAGGCCGCTGTGATAGCCTATAGCAATAAGCAGGCTCTTGATTACAACCTTGCTATTCGCCGGCATTATTACGGCGAGAATGCCCCACGACTTGTTACAGGCGATTTACTCATGATATACCGCAACAACTATGCGTACGGTTCTGAACTGTTTAATGGCAATATTGTACAAATTGAATCCTGCCAAGCAGAAAATGAAGTGATTGAACGTTCAGTCAGGGTGAAAGTGGGTAAGAACAAGATTGAATCTGTTGGGCTTAAGTTCCGCAATGCTACCATACGATTTGGCGTGAACGGTAAGCCGACTTCAGTCAATGTGATGCTATTAGATAATTTCCTGGATGATCCGCATGGAGCTATAGGCGGGTTGTTAGCCCGTGCCTTAATCGTTGATTTCAAAAACCGATTGCCTGAACCACTTAAAAGTAGCTACTCCGAAATACGCAGGTGGCTGAAAACAAAAAAGATACAGACAAAAGAGCAAGAAGAACTTTGCAAAGCCTATAAAGATCTGTTACAAAAAGACCCTTATTATAATGCTGTACTTTGCAAATATGGGTATGCCATGACTTGCCATAAAGCACAAGGTGGCGAATGGGAGCATGTGTTTGTGGATATGTGTCGCTTCGGAGGTACTGCCAACGAGGATTATTTTCGGTGGGCATACACAGCTCTGACCCGCGCAAGCAAAAAAATATGGCATTTCCGCTCTCCTGATTTTAATTATATCAGTAACCTTGTTGTTGAAGAAATTAAGCTGTCGTCAAAAATAAAGGTTAGTAATTACGCCGGTTCGGCTGACTTTTGTGATGCCAGATTTCAGCGTATCAAAAAACGCGGAGAGGAATGTGCACTTACTGTAACAGAGGACAGGTCGAATTCATACCAGCATCGTATCACGTTTATGGATGATGAAGCGCATACTGCTACCTTTCAATTATGGTATAATGCCAAAGGATACAGTAATAAAGATGTACTGACGGCATCGGACTCTGAAGAATTAGCAGCATTGTGCACCTCGATAATCGACGCTTCGTATGCGCCAGAAATGGTTCCTTTCATCGCTAAAGATAGACCTTTTGCTGAAAAACTTGTAGCATTCATGCGATGCCAGTTGAAGGAACTGGATATTCAACTCCTTGACATTACTCAAGAGAAATATCAGGATGTGTTTCACCTTAAAACTGACGGAATTGCACAAATAGGACTGGCTTATACAGCCAAGGGAAATTACACTTATATGCGATTGGCCAGTTCACTGGGACCACTTGATGGTAAGTTACAAGCTCTGAGAGAACGATTCATTTAAAGATTTAAATAAGTATGACAATTAAAGAAATAACGACGCTTCGAAAGGCTGGACACCTTCAAGAGGCATTAACGGCTGCTGAAAACGAATTTGCCAATCATTCAAACAACTATACAGCAGGGGCACTATTTTGGTGTCTGAATGATGTGTTAAAACAACAATCTGGTGAAGATGATGGGGCTACTATAGAACGAATGCATGCGCTATACAATGACTTCTGCAATGGGGATGAATTTATGCAAAAAGCTATTGCTACTGCTGAACGACGAAGGCTTCCACATTATCAGGAAATAAAAGATGCTGTTGAAAATGCAAAAAATGGAGGAGATGCGATTACGTGGCACCACAAAATGTCTGAATGGTACCATGAAGGTAATCTGGATAAAAAATTATACCCGGATTTTGGCTGGCTGATATATTATGCACTGAAGCAGACGAACCTTGGAGAAACCCAGAACCGAAAAACACTCCTGAACCAATATCTTAAATTAAATTTGCCCCGCCCCTCTATCCTTCACTCTCTGATTCTTGGTGAGGCCATAAAAATTGAACAGACCACGCCTTTGCAATTTCGTATCAGAGATTTCATCCGGATTTGGGGACTTGAAAACCTTAGGACGGAGGATTGGGAACAATACAAAACCAATGAAGGACATACCTTGCCGTCGTTGGTTGAAAAACTAATTGGCGTATATGCCAAAGAACTTAAAACTGATGGTATAAAATCTCCTGATGACTTCAGCAATTTGGTTGACAACGCGCTGACAAAATATCCTAAGAGTCAGAACATGCCTTATTTCAAAGCTACGGTGCTCATCTCTCAGGGTAAAAAGGAAGAGGCCTTGGATTATTACAAGAATCTGATTTTGCAGTATCCTTCGAAATTCTATTTGTGGAATCAAACGGCAGAATTGATTGAAGATTATGATACAAAAATTGGATTGTTATGCAAAGCGCTTACCTGCGGTACGGAGGATGAGTTTTTAGGGGGTGTACGGCTCAGATTGGCTTCGTTACTAAATCAAAAAGGCCTTAAAGAAAACGCTAAATATGAACTGGAAAAATACAGGGAGACTTATCAGAAGCAAGGGTGGAATCTTAAACCGAACTTTAGGGAAATGTATAATCCACTATTGACTGTTTCTGCTGTTGCGGACAACAAGGCACTTTATGCAGAGTTTGCAGCCAAAGCGGAAGAGTTTATATATAGTTCATTACCAACAACAATGGCAGTAAAGGTTGCAGAAACCCAAAACGCAGATAAAAATCATCCTGGCCGAAAAATTACAACTTGGATTTTCCGCTCAAAGAATGACACAATCAGATTGAAGAAACCTACGAAATTTGGCCTTCATAAACATAGCGCAAACGGAACATTCTTCGACATCAAGTTACAGGATAATAAGATTGTTTGGATTAAGCCGCATGTTGGCTCTATCAATGAATCGTGGATTAAAGAAGGAAGCGGAATAGCGTCTATCCGCACAGATAGAAACGGCAAAAAGTATACGATAATATCCGATTCGTATGTCGGAGAAAACTTACTAAAAGGAATCAACGACGGGCAGCAAATCAAAATACTTGCTTTGCAACAAAACGATGGACGCTGGGCTGCTATTAAAATATTAAGTAGGTGTTCATAATTATTTTTACATTTGAATTGCGTTATTGTGTCGTAGCTGCTTGTTCTGCACTCAGGAGCATAGCGGGCTATGTGACTGAGTGCAGGGCAGGCAGATGCGGTGCAAGAACGTGATTCAAAGTAAAAATACTTCGATAGAATTATATAAAATAATTTTGAACACCTACTTACAATCGTAGCCTTTTCTAAAAAAATCGTACGCTGTATGTTTCTTTAATTTGGCAAGAAATAGCTGCGTTCTTTGACATTGTGTTACCCCAGAAAAAGTTTGACAGGTAGGCCTTTCCGAAACGCGCCTGCATAGATAAGTACTACTGCCCGCTTCTTCGGCTTTTCCACGACCTGGGCCCGATGGATTAAGCGCATGCCGAGTTTTCTTGACCTACGAAAGTAGCCGCGAAGCAATCAGAAGAAATAGCATATTTGCATAAAATACGATTCAAGAGCGCATTAAATGCATAAACAAAGGGTATAATTACGGATTTAGTGTATATTTGCACTCAAAAAAATAGAATAACACACTACAAAAACTAACAGACAGTAATGCATACACCCGTTAAACTCCCTTCACCCTTCGTAGCGCTTATCCCCGTAGTGGTATTGGTTACGATGTTGTTTTTCACCATCCGTACCTTTGGAAGCGATGCCCTAAGCGGAGGCAGTCAAATATCGCTGCTGGTCACCACGGCCGTTTGCGTACTCGTGGGCATGGTCTATTGCCGCATACCCTGGCAGGATTACGAGCAGGCCATTACGCGCAACATTACCGGTGTGGCCACTTCCATCATTATTTTGCTTATTATCGGAGCGCTGAGTGGTGCCTGGATGGTGAGTGGTGTGGTACCTACGCTTATTTATTACGGCATGCACATTATTCATCCCGACTTTTTCCTTACTTCGGCCTGCATTATCTGCACGCTGGTGTCGCTCATGACGGGTAGTTCGTGGACCACCATTGCTACCATAGGCATTGCGCTCATGGGCATCGGCAAGGCTCAGGGCTTTCACGAAGGATGGATAGCCGGAGCCATTATTTCGGGAGCCTATTTTGGCGACAAAGTTTCGCCTTTGTCCGAAACTACGATTCTGGCCGCCTCTGTAACTGATACCCCTTTATTTAAGCACATTCGTTACATGATGCTGACCACCGTACCAGCCATGGTGTTGGCCTTGATACTCTTCACGCTGTTGGGCTTGAGCAATGACTCGGCGCCGACCACGCATATCCAGGAATTTACCGCCCAACTTAACGAACGTTTCACCATCACACCCTGGCTGCTGGTTGTACCCATTGTCACCGGAATCCTCATTGCCCGAAAGGTACCCTCCATCATTACCCTCACCCTGTCAACCGCTATAGCCTGCATCGGTGCCTTGCTGTTTCAGCCCGATGTGTTGCGCGAAATTGGCGGTGAAGACAACCTGTTCAAAGGGGTGATGATGAGTTGCTACGGATCGACTAATCTGCAAACTTCACATCCGGCTCTTACCGAACTGGTGGCTACGCGTGGTATGGAGGGTATGCTTCACACGGTGTGGCTCATTCTTTGCGCCATGTGTTTTGGCGGAGCTATGACGGCAAGCCGTATGCTCGAAAGTTTGATGGCGGTGTTTGTCAAATTTATGCGCACTCGGTTACGTTTGGTTAGTTCAACGGTCTGCTCGGGGCTGTTCATGAATTTGGTAACAGCCGACCAATACATCAGCATCATCCTTACTGGCAGCATGTTTGGCGATGCTTACCGTCGGGGAGGTTATGAGAGCCGACTGTTGAGCCGCACTACCGAGGATGCCGTAACCGTTACCTCGCCCCTTATCCCATGGAACAGTTGCGGAATGACACAGGCCACTATCCTCAACGTGGCAACACTTACCTACCTTCCTTTCTGTTTCTTCAACCTGCTCAGTCCTATTATGAGTATAGTGGCAGCAGCTATCGGCTATAAAATAGTCCATCGCCCTGCTCAGACAAATCCGGTGTGTGCCAATTAGGCCGCTTACCTATAAGTAGTCGTCCCTTAAAAAGCCCATTTTTGCAAGATATTGTTTAAACACAGTATCTCGCAAAAATGGGCTTTTAAGGGACGACTAAGTATTTGAATCAAGGGGTATACGCTTAGGTTTCTGTCGAGCATAACGATTTCTCCTTATATATTATAATATGTGGCATCCACATCGCAGAAACAGCAGATGATAACGTCGCCGTCGAAGTCGCTCTCACGGATAATCTTCAACGCAATCTGTGCAGCTTCAGCCTTTGGATAACCATACACACCTGTACTGATGCAAGGGAAAGCAATGCTCTTGATGCCCTTTTCCTTCGCGATGGCAAGCGCAGTTTCATAGCATGAAGCCAACAACTGGGCCTCGTTATCATTACCATAGTGAACAGGTCCGACAGTATGAATCACATACTTACATGGCAAGTTATAAGCACCAGTAATCTTACTCTGACCTGTCTCGCAACCGCCAAGTGTCATGCACTCCTTCAAAAGTTCACGACCGGCAGCACGATGGATAGCACCATCAACACCGCCACCGCCCAACAACGAGCGGTTAGCAGCATTGACTATAGCGTCAACCGACAGTTTAGTTATGTCACCAACGATGAGTTTTATCTGTTTCATACCGATTACTACTATAGGTTGTAATACTTGGAGTTAATCATTTTATATTTCCTTTATTCCTATCTGTTTGAAGTAATTATAGGTGCTATTGTAAAACTCGCATTTACGGGTATGATCCTCATTGTTACCTTCTGGAACATAGATTACCATGCCACGTCGAGCGCGTGTGAGTATTACTCTATATGCATTTATCTGGTAGCGTCGGATTTCATCCTTGTTGATGTTCATCCATTTGCTACCACGGAACTGGAATTGCTTCCATCCATTGGCTGAATAACGTAAGTCTGCATCCCATGCAACTACAGCCCAATCAATCTCAAGACCTTGTACTTGGAATTCTGTTGCAACATCCTCCATATAGTATGAAGAGTTGACATTTGTTTTGTCTCCCAAAAACCAAGGGATAACTTCCGTCTCTGACGAGTTGGCTGGTAGAAGAACAAGTGCATCAGGCTTTAGACGTTGACCTTTGGATGAAGCAAGGGCACCATATCGTTCGTTAGGACGAGCATTTTGCTTTACCCATTGCTTTGCCTTCTTCAAGTCTCTGGTCAAGCGGATTGGATAGCGGTCAAGTTTCTTCAGGATGGATTGTGCCGTATCAACCTTCATGCTAAGTATTGAATTAACAAGTTCCGCAAGGTTCTCTGCTCGGATTGAACGAAGGTCTGTACTGAGGTGCAAATGGTCGAGGTAGTTTATCTTCAAACCTTTTGCTTCCTTTGCAACCTCTGCATCGTTGAGAATGTCCGAAGGGGCACAAGTCTGCCAGTTCGGGAAGTGCTTTATCGATCGAATCCATTCTGCAGTACCTGCTTCGCCATGGTTTATGTCTTGTCCATTACCGATAAGACAGATGTAAACTGCCCAATCTGGATGACGATCCATACATGAAATCAAGAAACGAGGTTCAGACCATTCTGGGAAATTTGACAGATGCTTCTCCTTCTTGCGGACATAGGACGCATTCTCTTTTGCTTCCCATGCTCGCTGAGCTTCGTCATAAATTGAAACATGATCGTATGGAATATAGAACTCACCTTCACCTTTATATTGGTAATTGACATCCTTGATGAACGAAACTTCTTCTCCTTTACCGGACACAAGAATACCTTTCAGATATTCCTTGCGCCAGTTTGGAACCGGCTGAATGAATTGCTTGATACGAGAGCGAATGTCGGTCATGCTGACCTTATTTGCTTTCTTATAGAGTTTCTTCTCATTCTTATCGTCAATTTTAGCAAGTTCTTGTTCAAGTTTTACTTTACTTCTGTCACGAGCATCACGAGCAAGCGCCTCCTGCAAGACCATTACTAACGGGCGGTTTCCGGAAAGATAAACAGAGCGATTGCTATGCTCTTCGTTTTGGTGAAGAGTTGCAACAGAAAGTCCGATGAGCGTTTTACCCGCACCAGGCACACCTGTCACCATACAAAGGTATTTTTCGTTTCGAGCCTTTGCTTGATTGATAAGGTTGATGAGGGTGTCTGTTGTACGTATCAGGTCTTCGCCCCTTGCATCACTTCGGTTTATATCCTCTACTTTGTGGTTGGCATACAACTTGCGAGCAGCTTCAACGATGTTAGAGGTTGGACAATATGGACTATGTAACCAATTATCAGCATCAACCTTAACCTTGTTTGCATACTCGGAAGTCAAAACTTTCTTGAACACTTCTGATATCGTTGTATCGCATACAGACATCAATCCAAAGATATTCTCATTTGTGGTTGGTCGCATTACTCTCGCAATTGGCACATCTGCACTTGGTACTACCCACATTGGCGCAATTGGCAAGTCATAACTTTCAAAGTGGAAATTTTTGAGGTCTGTAACGTATTGCAACAGTTGCTCCTTATCGGCATTGATATCCCGTGTGTCACCAGTCTTGAACTCAAGCACAAAAAGAACTCCTCGGAGTCCAATTACACAATCTATTCTTCCGTCAACACGAGGTATTGTGTATTCGAATGCCACGAAACCATCCTCCACCTTGTATTCATTCAAGGCAATTTTAAGAGTAGAGATTTCTTCCTTCCAAGATGCAATAGTAGTACGTTTTGAATCAAACGCATTTGTCTGAGTCAAAATACCGATGATGGCATTCTCATCTGTTGAGAAGAAATCCTTTATGGTTGTAGCGTATTGATATGGATTCATAAGTGTTATGCAGTCTTAAACATTTACGATAGTATTGCCTCAAGTTCCAGAGATTGCGGACGTTCGATATCCATGCACTCCTTCTCGCCAGCAACTAGATTCTGATAGATATTGCTGCAACGCTCAACCTCGCTACATGTTGCAACAATGGCAAGCTGTATTTGAACTTGGTTTAGCGATATCTTATTCATGTCAATAGTCTGCTTGATTATTATTCTTTAATCACAGGATCAGACACTGCTTCGAAACGAACAAGATCGCTGAGGTCAACGTTTAGGAGTTTAGCTATTGTCATCATCTCAAGGGATGGTTAACATGCGTTAGTACACCATTTGCTCACAGTTGCAGGATCCTTTCCTAACTGCTCTGCGAGCCACTTGTTAGTCTTGCAATTATCAACTAAAGCCGTCTTAATCCGATTGAGTTTTCTGTCCATACGACAACTATTTGATAACATCTACGCTACAAAAATACTAAAATCCCTAGAGACAATTGACGAATACGCAATAAAAAAGATATTTATCTACTATTTTTTGCATTAACATACAAATCCATGTTTTTATCGATTTTTTCGAACCCGAATAGAGCCAAGAATAAAGCAAAATGCATACACACCTCTTCGTATCGAGTGCTTACGAAGTGGCATGTACTTCGGTCAAATAAATCAATGATCAAAAGTCCTGTATGTCTTGAAAAAGTCCTTTGCATGAATAAGCGTATTCATCCCATCTACCAATAAGACATGGTACAAATATACAATAAAAATCGCATAATACAAGATAGGTATTACCAAGTGTTAAAAACGAAAAAGGTGCGAAACTCATTGAGTTTCACACCTTTTCCTATAGATTTTTATCGTTGTTTATCGATAATTACTTAACCTCCTCGAAATCTGCATCCTGCACATTGTCGTTAGCACCATTAGCACCAGGTTGAGCACCGGCAGGACCCTGCTGGAAGCCGTTGGCACCAGGTTGGGCACCCGTCTGCTGATACATCTGTGCGCTAGCAGTTTGCCATGCATTGTTCAGTTCAGCTTTGGCTGCGTCAATGGCTGCGAGGTCCTGAGCCTTGTGAGCATCTTTCAACTTGGCAAGAGCTGCTTCAATTTGCTGTTTGTGATCAGCAGGAAGTTTGTCGCCAAGTTCTTTGAGTTGGTTCTCGGTCTGGAAAATCATTGAGTCAGCCTCGTTGATTTTGTCCACGCGTTCACGTTCTTTCTGGTCAGCCTCAGCATTGGCCTGAGCCTCTGCCTTCATGCGGTTGATTTCGTCCTCGCTCAAACCGCTTGATGCTTCGATACGGATGGTTTGTTCCTTACCAGTTGCCTTATCCTTAGCTGATACTTTCAAAATACCGTTGGCATCGATGTCGAAGGTTACCTCAATCTGAGGAACACCACGACGAGCGGGAGCAATACCGGCTAAGTTGAAACGACCAATGCTCTTGTTGTCGCGAGCAAACTGACGTTCACCCTGTAATACGTGAATGGTTACTTCGGGCTGGTTATCCTCGGCAGTTGAGAACACCTGACTCTTCTTGCAAGGAATAGTGGCGTTTGCATCAATCAACTTGGTCATTACACCACCCAAGGTTTCAATACCCAATGAAAGCGGAGTTACGTCGAGCAATACGATGTCGCCTACACCCTGTTCCTTGTTCAAGATGGCACCCTGAATAGCAGCACCAACAGCTACAACTTCGTCGGGGTTAACACCCTTAGAAGGAGCCTTGCCAAAGAACTTTTCTACCAATTCCTGTACGGCGGGAATACGAGTTGAACCACCTACAAGGATTACTTCATCGATGTCGCCAGTAGACAAGCCGGCACCCTTCAGAGCTGCTTCGCACGGAGCTTTGCAAGCTTCGATTAAGCCGTGAGCCAAAGCTTCGAACTTAGCACGGGTAAGCGTCTTAACCAAGTGCTTGGGCACACCGCCAACAGGCATGATGTAAGGCAGGTTGATTTCAGTGCTGGTTGAGCTTGAAAGTTCAATCTTAGCCTTTTCAGCAGCTTCTTTCAAGCGCTGCATAGCCATGGGGTCAGCCGTGAGGTCAGCACCTTCGTCGTTCTTGAACTCCTGAACCAACCAGTCGATAATTACGTGGTCGAAGTCGTCACCACCGAGGTGAGTGTCACCATTGGTTGATAGCACTTCGAATACACCGCCACCGAATTCGAGGATTGAGATATCGAACGTACCACCACCCAAGTCGAACACGGCAATCTTCATGTCCTTGTTGGCCTTGTCAATACCGTAAGCCAAAGCTGCGGCAGTAGGTTCGTTAACGATACGCTTTACTTCAAGACCAGCAATCTGTCCGGCTTCTTTCGTTGCCTGACGCTGTGAGTCAGAGAAGTAAGCAGGCACCGTGATAACGGCTTCAGTTACTTCCTGGCCTAAGTAATCTTCGGCCGTCTTCTTCATTTTCTGAAGCACCATAGCCGAAATTTCCTGCGGAGTGTATTGACGGCCGTCCACCTCAACACGTGCAGTATTGTTTTCGCCACGTACCACTTTGTAAGGCACACGGGCAATTTCTTTCTGTACCTGATCGTAGGTTTCACCCATGTAGCGCTTGATTGAGTAAATCGTGCGCAAGGGGTTCGTCACAGCCTGACGCTTTGCGGGATCGCCCACCTTACGTTCGCCACCTTCAACAAAGGCTACGATTGAAGGAGTGGTGCGCTTACCTTCGCTGTTAGCAATAACGGTAGGTTCGTTACCTTCGAACACTGAAACGCATGAGTTAGTAGTTCCTAAGTCAATACCAATAATCTTTCCCATGATTGTATATATTTTTTTATTTGTTACTAATGAAAGGTTTTCTGTACGTTTTAGCCGTACGCCCTATATCTAGCAAGAAGCGTGCCAAAGTTTTTCAGTCGTAAAAAAAATATTTTCTGCCATTTTGTCAGTTTTTTATTTCCTTCACTGCATCTAGGGTTGTCAACTGACGCAGCACACACTGACGAATTGGGTTTAAAACAGGGAAATTCAGACAATAACCTACACTTTATGATTGGGTAAGCGTAAAGGTGTGTAAGCCATTGTCAAAGGAATAGGCAATAGTCAGCCCGTAGCGTTTGCAAATGGCATCGACCATAGCCAGTCCTAATCCGGTCGACGTTTGTCGGTTCTTGGTATGATAAAAACGTTGAAAAATGAGCGAGACGTCAAGCGGCTGCGATTCTCCGGTATTCGCAATGCGCAAACTGTCGGTTGTAGCTGTAATGTGTATCTGCCCGCCCTGTACATTATGGGCATAGGCATTTTTCAGCAGATTAGCCACGAGCATGGAGGCCAGGTTCTCGTCCATATTGAGCACAAAGGGCTTTCGGTCGTGTAGTTCAACCCTTACATCCTGCGAGGCATACACAGCCTGATAGTCTGTTAGCAAGCGTTCGGTTATCATCGTCAGATTTTGCAGTTCATTGGCACTGAAATGTCCGTTTTCAATTTTGCAAAGCATCAGCAGCGATTTGTTCAGGCGCGACAGCTGTTGCAGTGTTTGCCGCACTTTGATTAAATCGCCCATTTGCTGTTCGTTCAGCCCCTCATCATCGAGCAGCATTTCAATGCGGTTCTGACACACGGCGATGGGGGTTTGCATTTCGTGCGACGCATTCCCCACAAACACTTTCTGTTGTTCGTACAGCTGTTCGATGCGATGCATACTCCGTTCTGTAGTTTCGTTCAGTTTTCTGAACTCCCGGATTTTCGTCGGGTTATTCAGCGGTTCATTAGTCTGTCCCAGCCTATAGCGATCGAGCCAGCCGAGCAATTTATTCAGTGGTTTCATGCTTCGTTTCAGCCCCCACAGGTTCACCAGCATGATGCTGATTATCAGTATTACGTAGAGCAATCCTATCCAAAAAGCGATGGCCCCTCGCAAATCCGATTTATCAATGTTCGGGGTAGCCACTGTCAGTTCGTTGTAATGTCCGTCGGCACGCATATATATATAGGTAAGCACGCGTGCCGGTTCCGTTTCGTTTTTTGAAGTTAAAAAAATGTCGCGATCGGCATAGCGCACACTCGAAGTTGTTTTAGCATACGCATCACTGACCTCGCGCAAGAAGTAAAAGTTATTCGTTCCGTTGGCACTACGTGGCAAATCCTCGCCTCGCAGCGAACGCAATATAATCATTTCGGCATAATCCTCGAGCGAATCGTCCACTTCGTCGTTCACCTCGTCCATCATGGCTATATAGAACAGCACCGACCAAAAAGTGAGCAGTGCGGTGGCCATAAGCGTCAGTCTGAAAGTAACTACATGTAACAGGCGCATAACATCCGATTTTTAGTCAAGTTTCCATTTTCTTTAAGTAGAAGCTGAAATACAGCAACAGGTGTGCACGTCAACCCTTCGGCTTGCGAAAGGGTTGCGGCACACCTATTTACAAAGTTAACCAAAAAGATGAATCGTCGGACAAACGACCATGCAATAATTTAAGGCTTGATGTATTTCAACACATATCGGCCCTGCTTTTTACAGATATAAAAAGGAAGATTATCGCTGTCGTTTTTGGTCAATCCGTAAGCCATCAGAAGTTCATCGGGATGCTCTGGTGCAAGTTCATAGCGTATATCGACCTTACCCGTTTTGCGAGCTATTTTTATGAACTCATACGTATCGCTTTCGTCTGTTTTTCCGGGCTGTCCGGTTCTAAGCAAACAGTTGATATACTTGTCATCGAGCGTCACCTGCTCAATGGTTTTCGAAAAATAGGGCACGAAAGCCAGCAAATACTCATCAAGGTGGGCTTCGAGCAATGCCTTATCGCCTTTTGGGGGCAATCCGGGGTCGAACACGCGATAGGTTTTCAATGTCTTTTCGGGTGCATCGTCCGCAGTCAGGTAGAGCGTTCCGGCCAACTGATTGCCATACACAAATTTTCCGTTGTGCGTATCGGCTACTAAATTTGAATACCAATATCCGGAGCGCGTCTGTCGGAACACATCTTCCAGTTGTCCGAAGCGTTTGGTGATTTTTCCGGTTGCCAATTCCATTTCCAAGGCATACGGATTGCTTTGATTGTAGAAACCATCCATTGCCGGGTCGGTCAATGGGTTTCCCCATTCTGATTTTTCGTCGATGATTGGCCACCTCATTTTTTGGCACGACATGGTGATGTATCCCGGTCGCAGCGGAAAGATGCGGAAGTGACACTCCATCCATTCCTCTAAATTATCATTCGCAAATTTAACGAGCGACTGCAACTTATTTCCCTGTTCATTGTAATGCAGAAAGGCGCACTCATTGTAAAAGGCCACTTCTTCGCCCGTGCCAAGCGGCGATTGCTGAATAAACACATTGGGCAGGGAATACGACATTGTGACATTTCCATCGGCCGCAAATATGGCATCAAGCGGAATGTAACGAAACAGCGACTTGTAACCGTTGTACTCGGCCGGTGGAAGCGTCACAAAGGTATCGCGCCGGGCACTGTCTACTTCGATAAAGTTTTGCATCCGATACACTCCATCTCCACCTTCAATCAGGTGTAAGGCTCCGTTACACATTTTGTCGAGCATCAGCAGTTCCTTTCCCTTTACAATGGGGTGATTGCGAACGTGTCCCGGAAAATATCCTTTGGTATCCAGTTCATGGGCCGTATATTTCAGTTTTTCGGTCGTATGAGTCTTCTTTTGTTCACTGCGTTGTTGGCGTTTAAAGTCTACGGCTTCCTGATCGTAAACATGGAAGGGAAGCGGCTTGGTTTCGGCCAGAAAATCCCGAAAGAATGCTTCAGTCACCGACGAATAGTCACCCCCAGTCACCATGCGACCTTCGTTCACAGCAATTCGAGCTATCAGCAAACCCTGCAACGTGCCCATTGAGGTACTGAAAATGTCGTTAAACGTACCCACTGAATCCACCAGCCGGTAATCCTCGCCAAAATGCTGTCTATCCAAATAGGTTTGCGTGGCTTGTACATCCGGGTGCCATGCTACAAGCAGCACGCGCTCTTTGCCGTTTACTCTCTTCAGTCTTTCGATGGCCGGTTTGATTATCGATTCACACCGGGGGCATGCCGTCGGAATCATGAAGAATACGGTCACGCTGTCTTCGCCCGACAGGACCGGACTTATGTAATTACGCAATAGTTGCTCGGTTCCCGGACGCTGCGACATACGGATATCGTCGCTTTCAATCATATACCGGTAAGCACTTTCTTCCTGACCGAATGCACTCACTACCCCACTTCCGCAAAGACAGAATGCAACAATTTTCAACAAAAAATTTTTCACTGTGCTTTATAATTTAAACAAACAAATGGAATGCAAAAGATGTATTATCCGCACACCAAATCTATCAATATGTATAAGTAGGTATTCAAAAAGGTATCCTTTCTTATTTAGCTTCTTCTTTTTCCAATCCTCTAACTACACGCAAGTTGCTGTATAGCGACTCTTTCGTTTTTATTTTCTGAAATTCTTCCTCAGGAAAATCTTTCGGAACGCGCCATAACATGATGGGAGATGCGTCCTTGGCAGTCTGATTAGAAAATGTAGTTGGCAACGATTTCTTCTTGTCAGTGGTGATTGGCCCGTCTGTTGGAGAAATAAGTTTAATTTCTGCGCAAACTCTAGTGCATTTACCCGAGCAAGGATTAAAAGGTGTATTACCAGCTTTTGAACCATAATATTTACCAGGCTTCCAATCATAGTTAAATGTAGGAAAAGTGGTAGTATGAGCATCTACAGAAAGTAGATAAGAGAATAAAGCGGCTAAACTAAAAAAGATTTTTTTCATGTTGTCAATGATTTAATTTGTTCATACTTTTCTGAATTCACGGTTTTTATCTATTCAGTCATGAAACTATTTAATGCAATAAATTCATTTACATATACATGAAGGCGACTGCCTCCTCCACATATATGATCAGGTAAACAACGATAAAGCGTGACTATTATGCAGTTTACCCCAAATCCAAACTTAAACGGCCATTTTTTATTTAGACGATGCAAATATAAGGATATAGTTTTCATATGTAAAAAAATACTATTAAAATATCTAAATATTCAATTTTTTTACTATATTATGTACAGATTTACCCATATAATAGAGTATAATAAAAGCATTTTACATCTATTAAAAACAAAATGTCATATTCAAATATTACTTCAAACGCATCACACCAGTTTATAACCAAAACCATACACGGTTTTGATTTCCAGTTCGGCACCAGCTTCTTTCAGTTTTTTGCGCAGGTTTTTGAGCTGGGCGTAAATAAAGTCGAAATTGTCGGCTTGATCGATAGAGTCGCCCCACACGGCTTCGGCCAATATGCTCTTTTCGATCAGGCGGTTCGGGCGGTTCATGAAGTAAACCAGGATGTCGTATTCCTTACGGCTAAGGTCTATCAGTTTACCGTCCACCTCCACCTTGAAGCTGTCGGGGTGTACACACACGTTGGCATATTTCAACAAGGCTTCGCCATCGCGCTGTTTGCGGCGCAACACGCTCTTAAGGCGGGCGTGCAGTTCGGCCAGGTGGAAGGGTTTGGATAGGTAGTCGTCGGCACCCAAATCCAGTCCGGTCACCTTGTCCTCGATCGAATCCTTGGCCGAAAGGATAATGACATTGGGCATACGGTGACCTTCCTTTTGCAAGTCGCGCAAAAGGTCGAGTCCGTTGCCATCGGGCAGCATGATGTCGAGCAAAATGCAGTCGTATTCGTACACCAGGGCTTTTTGCCGTGCCGCTTTGTAAGTGTCGGCGGTTTCCACAAGGTAGCGTTCTTTCAACAAGGAGCGTTCGGTTATTTCGCGCAAATCGGCATCGTCTTCAACTATAAGTATTTTCATGGAGCAATTATTTTTCGTTTGGATGCAAAGGCCGAAAACAAATTAAGCACTTACTTAAGTATTCGGGCCGCGCTGTTTTCAGTCAGTTCATGGGCTACAGCCTAAACAAAAGTAGTTATTTATTCTAAACAGAAAGCCTAATCCCATAAAAAACTTGTAATTTTGCAGCCGCCAAGCGCAATACCACGCCTTGTCCGACCGTAAGGCGACGGGCTTCCTTGCGCTTCGAGTGCTTGATAAACCTCGTAAAAAACAAGAATATTTTATGTCAAAAACTTTACTGACAGGCCCTCAAAGGCCGATGGTCAGCATTCCGTTTATGCTCCTCGGAATGCTGTTCTGCGTATGCTTAATTGCAGCTAACTTGCTCGAAACAAAGCAAGTGACGTTAGGTCCGCTCGACCTGACAGCCGGACTCATTGTTTTTCCGGTTTCGTACATTATCAACGACTGCTTGGTCGAAGTATGGGGCTACCGCCGTACCCGCCTGATTATTTGGTTAGGCTTTTTCATGAATTTTCTTTTTGTGCTCTTTGGTTTGGCAGCCGATGCCTTGCCGGGTGCTCCCTATTGGCAGGGCGAACAGGGTTTTCACGAAATGTTCGGCTTGGCACCGCGCATTGCCGGCGCTTCGTTTCTGGCCTTTCTGGTAGGTTCGTTCCTCAACGCCTACGTGATGAGCCGCATGAAGTTGCAGGCCAAAAACGGCGAACACTTTTCGCTGCGTGCCATTGCATCGACTGTGGTGGGCGAAACGGCCGACTCGCTGGTGTTCTTTCCGCTGGCCTTGGGGGATGTGGTGCCCTGGAGCGTCATGCCGTTGCTCATGGTCAATCAGGTGGTGCTGAAAACCGTGTATGAAATCATTGCCCTGCCACTAACCATCCGCATCGTGCGCAAACTCAAAAAGTTCGAAGGCGCCGATGCCTACGACAGTCACATTTCTTACAGCCCATGGAAAATTCTGGATTTATAAATTAGCAAAAAGTAATTCGTATGATAACGCCTATACTCAACAAGCCGAGCCGCGCACTGGTGGTGTTCAGCGGCGGCCAAGACTCTACTACCTGCCTGTTCTGGGCCAAAAAGCATTTTACCGAAGTATATGCCCTCAGCTTTGTTTACGGACAAAAGCATGTTCGCGAGGTGGAACTGGCACGCCAAATTGCCGAAGAAGCCGGGGTGCATTTCGACATGATGGATGTAAGCTTCATCAGCCAGTTGGCGCACAACTCGCTCACCGACACGTCTATCCCCATGGACAGCGAAAAGCCTGCCGACGGTGTACCCAATACTTTTGTGCCGGGACGCAACCTATTCTTTCTGAGCATTGCGGCAGTGTATGCACGCGAACATGGCATCAAGCACTTGGTTACCGGGGTTTCGCAAACGGACTTTTCGGGCTACCCCGACTGTCGCGATTCGTTTATCAAATCGCTCAACGTCACACTGAACCTGGCTATGGACGATAGTTTTGTGATTCACACACCGCTCATGTGGATTGACAAATGCCAAACGTGGGCCTTGGCCGATGAACTTGGTGTGCTCGACCTGATACGTCACCGCACACTCACTTGCTACAACGGTATCGTGGGCGACGGCTGCGGACACTGCCCGGCTTGCACGCTGCGCCGCGAAGGACTGGAGGCTTACTTAAAACTGAAAGAAAAACAGCCGGAAAGTAAATAGCTACTCCGACTGCTTGAATACGAACATAAGTTGACGTTGAAAGCTATTTGCATGTTCAACGTCAACGTAACAACTTCACCTACTTTTTTTCTACACCTATCATGCTCAAAACCAGTATTGCCTACTTTTCGCCCACTCACACCTCGCGCAACATTGCACGGGCTGTGGCTAAGGGTTATTCCAAACGAATAGCCAAAGAACTCGATGCCACCCTTACGCCGCTTGCTCCAACGGAATTTGCTCCGACAGATTTGCTCATTGTGAGCGTGCCGGTGTATGGCAGTGCTGTGGCTCCCATTGCCCTGAAACGCTTAGACCAACTGCGGGGCAACAACACGCCGGCTGTAGCGATTGTGCTCTATGGCAACCGCGACTTTGGTCATGCCCCCACTCAGTTGGCTGATTTCCTGAAGGAACGCGGATTTTGCGTGGTGGGTGCGGCTGCATATGTGGGTGAACACTCGTACAGCACGCCCGAACGTCCCATTGCAGCCGGACGCCCGAACCACAGCGACTTGAACGAGGCTCTGAACTTTGGCTTGGCTATTCGCGAAAAAATGGAGCAGCATTCCGAACCTCTGGCTGTTGACTGTTCACAACTAAAATGTCCGCCGAGCAACTGGCTGAGCAAACTGCGCTTCATTGCCTTCGTGCTGTCGTATCGCCGTCGCATGAAAAAGCATCCGGTTAAAATTGTTCCGGTTACGAACGAAGCTGTCTGTACGCAATGCGGAGCTTGCGCACGCATCTGCCCCACGGGGGCTATCAGTGCTGACAGCCTAACCGAAACCGATGCGTCGAAGTGCATAAAATGTGCGGCTTGTGTAAAGGGTTGTCCGCAGCACGCCCGCAAGCTCAACACGCCCTTTGCGGCTCCTTTGGCGCGTAACTTTAAGCAGCCAAAACCTAATGTCAGCTTGATTTAAACGTAAGCTCAAAGCCGCAATCATCTCATTTCCATTTTCCATACTCATCAAAAAAACTTAGCCCTATGCGCGAAGATTTAAAGCTTGAAGCTCTCGGCCGCAAAACCGAATACAAGAGTGACTACGCTCCCGAAGTTCTTGAAACTTTCGAAAACAAACACCCTGGCAACGATTACTGGGTGCGCTTTAACTGCCCGGAATTTACAAGCCTCTGCCCTATTACCGGACAGCCCGACTTTGCCGAAATTCGCATTGCCTACCTACCCGACCACTTGATGGTAGAAAGCAAAAGTTTGAAACTCTATTTGTTCAGTTTCCGTAATCACGGTGATTTTCATGAAGACTGTGTGAACATTATCATGAAGGACTTGATTAAACTCATGAATCCCAAATACATTGAGGTGACGGGACTGTTTACCCCTCGTGGCGGCATCAGCATTTACCCGTACGCCAACTATGGCCGTCCGGACACAAAATACGAGGAATTGGCCGCTTACCGCTTACAACAGCACGACTTGTAGGCTGTCTGCTTCAAAGTTTTTATTCATTCTTCAACAGGTGTTGCTTGCGGGCAGCACCTGTTTTTTTTATTGTGTGTTTGCCCACAAAAATGCGGTGCACACCCCTGATAGTATTAGCCTTTATGATTACCTTTGCTAATACTTACAGCTCCCTTCGTTTTATTTTTTTTCTTGAATTTTGTTACAAAAAGCATTTATCTGCGTTATCTTAGTAAAACAACTCAATCACTCACATGGCTCACCCTCCAGACAATAATCCACTACTCGCTGCCTTTCAAAGGCTACGCAAAGGACTGCTCCGAATGGCTACCGGCCTGACGGGCTGTGCTGATGATGCAGAAGATGCTCTGCAAGATGCCTTTGTGAAAATGTGGACCAAACGTACTGACATTCACACAGCAGACGAGGCCGCTGCCATGCTGACCGTTGCGGTGAAGCATTTAAGTATTGACCGAATCAGACGAAGGCAAACAGCGCCGCTTGTTGAACTGACTGAATGCTACCGCAATGACTGCGAACCGACAGATGAAAGCAAAGAGGATACGCAAATTAAGTACAACGAAGTGATGCAACTGATTCGAACACGACTCACTCCTCTGCAACAGCAAATTATTCACTTGCGCGACTACCGGGAAAAGTCGTACGATGACATTGCATACGAACTGAATATGCAACCGACAGCTGTCAGAATGCAACTGTCGAGAGCACGAAAAACCATACGCGATATTTACCGAGAACTACATGCCAACGACTAAAAACTTCCTGACTATGAACAAATCATTGCCTCAAATACTTACTGCCGAACAAGCCCAGCAACTGATACAGCGCTACTTTGATGCTGAAACCTCGGAACAGGAAGAGGCCGCACTGAAACAATTCATTGCATCGCCTGAAGGGGCCGACGCTCAGTTCAACGAGGTGCGTGCGGTTATGGGGGTAGCTATTTGCGATGCACTGGTTTTCCCAAAAACCAACTTGCCCGACCGGACAATTCGACTTACAACACGCAGAAAACGCTTCACCCTAACGAGTCGGCACGTATGGCAACGTGCTGCTACTATTTGCATGCCGCTGCTGCTGGCCGGAGGTATCGCACTCACAGGATATATTCACCAACAAAATAACCGATGTGTGGCTTACATTCATGGCAAAAAGGTGACCAATACCTCACAGGTGGAACAGGCCATGCACGAAGCACTGACCGACATCAGCCGACCGCACGATGCACCGGGCATTGAGGAACAAATGTCGCAGATGTTTTGTCCCACGGAATAAACTGATTGGATAACAACAACGATGCTTCATTAAAAACGTGTCTTTTTACTTTTCTTTAAAATCACAATGCCAATTCTCATTGCTTTATGCCATGAAACATTCACTCATTCTTATGCTATGCCTGCTCTGTTTCGGCTCTCTCCCCCTTTCAGCTCAAAAGGATCTGCAGATAGGCAAATTCTTTGACAGTTCCTATGGGAAAAGAAAGGATGCTACCGAAACGCTGATTAAGGGCAAACAACTTAAACCCTACAAATTGTCGCTATTTCGCAGCCTGACGCTGCCAATTCATGCGGTAAACATCGCTGAATTGGAAAAAGCTATCAAAACCGATACCAAAGAGGCCATTGACAAGGAGGCTGGGAGCAAAGGTGCACGACTTTATTATGGTTTTTACCAACTACGGCCAATAGATAAAACCCGACGTTACTTGTTCTTCCGAAACAATTCGCTGAACTCTACGACTTCCAGACAAAACACGCTTACGCTCATTTATATGCAAGGATCGGCCACGCTCGACGAATTAAAAAGCAAATTTGCCAAATAAGCTGATGTTGAAGGTTACTTTTAGAACATCTGCTGAACTTACTCACTGATTAAATTTAAATACAGATAGACTATGAAAGATCTGCTTTTCATCTTTTGCAGCCTCATGTGCCTCACGGCATCGGCTCAATCACAACCGACGGTTGTCAATGACACCGTGCATAAAGTAATTCGCCCCGACAGCATTATCGTTACAAGCAATGCTGCGGGCTCTGAAACGAGTTTTTATATTTATGGTCGCGAAGGTGAACCGGGGTATCGCTACAATCACACCATCAGTTCGAACGACGAAATGAATGCCTCGATCAATGAGCATGCCACAAAATGGGACTTTTCGCTCGCACTTCCCTTTAAAAAAACAAAGAACAATACAAAATATACATTCCAAATGATTTCGGGGCTGCGCCTGGGTGCAACTATTCCTTTGCAACGCACCAATCAGTTCAACGCCAAAGTGGGATTGCACGCTGGCTTCAACATTTTTGAACTGATTACACAGTTGCCACGCAAAAACCACGCACTCATTGCCGGATTGGGCTTCGAAGCTGATTGTTTCAAGCAGCGCAAAGGTCTGCAGTGGATTAAGCAGAACTCACACTTAAGCACCCTGCCCTTTGCTGACGAAAGCACACACCGACGTTCGCGACTGTTTACTTACTCATTAGGCTTGCAGCTGGGTTATCAGTACAGCACGAAAAAAACAGAAATGCGCCTGATGGTAATTCCGGAATTTTATCCGAAAATGCTAGTCAAAAATCGCTACAATATAGGCAATCAACACATCACCGACCGCTACCGCCACATTGACCGACGCCCCTTCGGCGTAAGTTTCCGCTTCGATGTAGCTTCCAAAGAATGGGGAGGATTGTATGTGCTTTACAGTCCGCTGAAGCGTTCCACTTCGCCTGTTGCCCCCAACTTTAATTCACTTTCCATTGGTTACACATTCTAACACCCTTTCTAACCATGCTACGTTTTTACACTTTAATCATCGCATCACTAAGTTGTTGGCAACTGGTTACGGCACAAGAGCAAACGGATTCTGTCCTTGTAAGTGATACGTCGGCCAACAATGCCACACGCCATATTGATAATGACAGTTCACTGACCGATGCCGAAAAGGATTGCCACATGCTCTCTTTAACAGACATCAAGAAAAAAACAAAATGCCACTTGGGCAAACGTAAATCTAAATTCTACTTTGGCGACTTTCACATCGGTTTCGTACAGGCCATCGATGCGCCCAAAGCCATGGACATTGACATGGGGTCATCCATTGAAGTGGGATTTACACCTCTAACCTACCGCTGGTACACGCGCAACCGCAAACAGTACTTCAGCATGGGGCTGGGAGTAAACTGGCGCAACTTCAGAATGACGGGACGTTCGCGTTTCGACAAGGACACCAACGCAAATCTCATTATCAGCCCATATCCTGAAGAAGTGAGCGAAATCGGCAGTTCGCGCATCAAGGTATTTAGCATCAGCGTTCCGTTCACTTACGCTTTCCACCTTGGCAACCAGTGGAAAGTGGGACTTTCAGCAACCTTGAACTTCAATACCTTTGCTTCTATCGAAACTCAATACCGCATAGTAGATACTGAACTAGTGCCAAACGAAACGGTAGTGCATCACGTTAAAGAAGGTGACTCGCACATTCACCACCAGCCGGTGTCGGTAGACTTCGGAGTCCTACTCAACTGGCGTTGGCTAGGTGTGTATGCCAAATACAGTCCGTGCAAGGTGCTGAACACTGATTTCGGTCCATCGTTCACGCCTTTAACCATGGGATTCAGCATTGGTTTTTAATACTAACAGAAAGTGACGCAAATGCAGCAACTTGAATAGGTTGCACATTTGCGTCACTTTTTTTATTTCTAAAAAGGGGAGGTTATTCTATCACTACCTCGTCGGTAAAAACCCAGCCGCCAAAGGCTGAAGGTTCGGCTTGCACGCGCACATAGCGTGCTTCGGTGGCTGTTCCTTTCCAAGAACAGGTGCGCACATCGGGCAATACGGTTTTGGCCGATTCATAACTCGTACGCGCTACTTCGGTGAATTGCTGCCCATCGGCCGATACGGAAACAATAAACGCAGAGGGGAAGAATATTTCGGGACCGCACGACTGCATGAAGTCGCACGCAACGCGGCTGACTGACTGCACCGAACCCAAATCGACCACTACATCGAAACGCTTGCCTTTGATAAAGCCTTGCCAACGTCCGTCGTTGTTGGCCCAACCGCCACGCAAACCATCGGTCAATGCTCCGTCGCCACCGGCGAGGTAATAAGGATGGGCAGGCAAATTATATTGCACCTTGGCACCAACAGCCTTGTGCTTCACGGGCTGCAAGGCTTCGGGGCGTTCGCCACGTTCGTTCTTTAAATCAAAGGCATGGATGCCCTTGCGCTGCAAAACGTCTACTTCACGTTCAGCACGCTGACGAAAGTCGGCATAATCCTTTTGCCCAGTGCCGTTCCACCCTATTTCTGCCAAGGCTAATACACGCGGATAAAGCATATATTCAGCCTGCTCGGGCGTGGGCACGTATTCTGTCCACAAATTTCCTTGCACCCCTTTCACCCGTTTGCATTCATCGGGCGTAAGGTTTTGCAAGGGGTCGTAAGCATACACTTTTTGCAGAGGCAGATAGCCGCCAATGGCTTCAGGCTGGGTGGGCGGTGCATCCTGATAGCTGTCGAGATAACAATAGGCACCGGGCGAAAGCACCACGTCGCACCCCTTGCGAATGGCTTCGCCTGCCTTGTCCGTACCGCGCCACACCATCACGGCAGTGCCTTGGGGCAGAGAGTCGGCAATGATTTCATCCCAACCCAACATTTGGCGTCCATGCGATTGCAAGAACTTGCCCATACGGTTAATCAGATAGGTTTGCAAACCATCTACGTGGTCGATACCCAATTTTTGCATCAAAGCCTGACAGCGCGGACACTTTGGCCACGATGCCTTGCCGGCCTCATCACCGCCTACGTGGATATAGGTGGAGGGAAACACTTCCATCACTTCGGTCAGCACATTTTCCAAAAAAGTATAGGTTGCTTCGTTGCCGGGACAGAAGTCGGCCTGTTTATAAGGTTCGTGCGTACACGAGAGTTCGGGATAGGCTGTGAGCACTTCTTCCGAATGAGCCGGCATCTCAATTTCGGGCACAAGGGTGATGCCTCGTTGCTGTGCATAGTCATTGAGTGCGCGCAATTCATCCTGGGTGTAATATCCCCCGTAGGCCCCGGGTGTACCTTCAGCAGCATAGTGTCGTTGGCCGTTGTTCCACCAGGTTTTCCATAACGAATCAGTGCGCCAGGCTGCCAGCGAGGTAAGAAGCGGATAGCGTTTGATTTCCATTCGCCATCCGGCAGCATCGGTCAGGTGCAGATGGAGCCGGTTTATTTTGTAACGGGCTAACGCATCAATTTGCTTTTTCAAAAAGTCGATACTGAAAAAATGGCGGCTCACGTCAATCATCACGCCGCGCCATGCAAAGGCGGGACTGTCGGTCACGGTGCAGCAGGTTATTCCGCGCCGGGTAACAAGCTGATTAAGCGTCTGAGCGGCTCGCATAAAACCTTCATGCCCCTTGGCTGTGATGAGTATGCTGTCGGCACTTACTTGCAAACGGTATGCTTCGGCCGAGGGCAACGATTTGTCGAACTGGTAACGCACATAACGATGGGTTGAGGCGTGGGGCATACGGGCGGCTGCGGGTTGCAAAACGTCGTAAAAGTTGAGTGCGGCATTGCCTGCAGCATTGTCAATGCGGAAGGGTTTATCAATGCGGAAACTGCCTTTCTGCATCACTGCTTGCTGCGGCTTGGGCAAGAGCGTCTGCGCGCCAAGTGGGGCAAAAGGCAAAGTGAACAGGGCGAGGATATAACTAAGGGGTCGTTTCATAAAAACAAATGAAATATTACTGCCTTTCGGAATAAGCAGCAAATGGGGTTTTAAACGTGAAAGAGCTACAGAATGCTGCCCATCCACAAACGAATGACAAGCAGTGTAGAACCTACGATTTTTGTGTAAATGTGTGAACTACCGCTAAACTAAAGATTTAGCAGCTTCGGAGATACCAATACCTCCTCTCTTTTCCTGCTTCTTCCTGCCACGGCTTTTTAGGACACAGGGTCGGTCATCCACCGTTGGGCAGTCCACAGGCTTGACTTACCCACGCTCCGTGGGTAGGGCTTTCAAGCCAAATTCCTTGATATTGCAAGCGGCATTGAAGTCACGGTCGTGATGCGTGCCACATTCCGGACAGGTCCAGCTTCGCTCGCTCAGTTTCAATCCTTTATACACATAGCCGCATTGGCCGCAGGTCTTCGAACTGGGGGCAAAGCGGTCTATCTTGATGAGATTCACGCCATACCAACTGCACTTGTATTCAAGCATCGTTAGGAACATCCCGAAAGAAGCATCTCCTACGGCTTGTGCCAAATGATGGTTACGCTGCATTCCCTTCACGTTCAGATGCTCCATGCAAATAGTGCGCACTTGGCTCTCGTGCGTGAGTGCATAGGTGATTTTG